>Ga0307990_1000942_pt1 | contig 24972 bp, 20 predicted proteins | sample EllFjometagen129_FD_203168 | JGI IMG/M metagenome (GOLD analysis project Ga0307990, IMG submission 203168) | Marine microbial communities from Ellis Fjord, Antarctic Ocean - #129 | ecosystem: Environmental > Aquatic > Marine > Unclassified | place: Southern Ocean | collected 2014-10-08
ACTTCAGTTGAAAATTCAACCATAATATCATCAACAAACAATGCATTCATGTCAGCATCACTATACGCTTGGAAACCGATATAAAAAGTGCCATCAGCAGGTACAGTAAATACGTCAACAACACCAGCTTCAAACGTTTCATTAGTAAGAGCAGGTAAGTCAATTAATTCTGTTGTCATAGCGGTAGATACTTGAGCATCACCTATGAAAACTTTAAGATTTTCAGCATAACCAGCATCATAAGCAGCATATATAAATGACAATTTATAATCTGTTCCAGCAGATAAATCTAAACATGAAGTGTAGATATAATCATCGGCAGCTTCAGTTGCAGAATAGCTATATCCAGCACAAGCTGTTCCACCAACACCGACACCAGCATAAATGCCCCAAGTATTACCATCAGCATTTACATCTTCAATATAGAGTCCTAGGAATTGCTCAGGAGCGTCGAAATCAACAGTATAAGGTGCAGCAGCAGGTGCAACATTAACAACTTCGTAGGTAGCAGTATCATTTGTAGCATTTTCATCACCAACTAATTCAGTATATGCTTCAATTTCGTAAGTACCGTCAGTTGAGAAATCGCCTTGTACAGTAAAGGTATACTCCATAGTTTCACCAGCAAGCATAGTTCCTGTAGCAGTTTCTGTTACCGGAGTACCACCATCAATTGTATAACTTACAGGAACATCAGTAATATCGTCAGTTCCGAAGTTTTTAATTGTTACAGTGATGTCAGCCATGCCTAAATCACAAGATGACATAATAGGCGCAATTTCTTGAACTCCAGCATCAGCAGCAGTACATCCTGAACCTAAGTTTTCAGCAACAAGTTCTGCAGTTGACCATGAATCTGGAGTTGTACTACCAGCAACTTGGATACCATCATAAAGAATTTCCAAGTATGCTGAACCATCAACCATACCATCACCGTCAGAATCAGAAACAACTACAGTATAACAGTTTGCATCAATAACACAAATAGTTTCTGTTACTTCAATATTCCATTGCCATCCTGTTGTTCTTTCAGCAACAATTTCACTTGTTAAATTATTTGTTACAGTCCATGATTGACCACCCATATTATCAGTTAATGCATGGATAGTAATCTCAGCATCACCACTAGTAATATCCATAGAATAAATATCATTCGCAGGCACTTCATCACCGGTTAAAGCAACTTCAGCAGTAATTTCATAAACTGCTAGGGTTGAAAGATCTGCTTGAGCAGTAAACGTGTAATTAAGCTCTTCAGTTGGGTTAATTGTTGCAGAAACTGTTTCGGTTACAGGAGTTCCTCCGTCAATAGCATAAGAAACATCAAAACCTGTAATTGCAGCACCACCTAAGTTTTTAATAGTAACGGTGATGTCTTCAGCAGCAGTTAAGGTACAACCGCCGTCATTGCTAGGTGAAGTAATATCCAAAATAGCAGCATCTACTGCGAGGTTTTCATAAACCAGAACATCATCAAGATTTAAGCGAAAATTATCGGTGCAATCATAATGTACCCATGCAATATAAACTGTTCCGCCAGCATAAGTAGACAAATTAACACTTCTTTCAAAGTATCCGTCTTCACCACCTGCTACTACAACCTCTTCAAAAAGCTGATCAGTAAAACTTGCAACAGAAGCATCCGTTGTTGAAATAACAACTTTGTATTTTTCACTTGGCCAAGCTTGATCCTGAGCACCAGCCCACCACTCTAAAGTAATAGTTCCTGCAGCAGCTGACAAATCAATTGCAGGAGAAATCAACCAGTTTTCAGGCGTTAAAGCACCTCCTGTAGCATCCCATGATGCAGATGTAGCATTTGCTGTTCCAGAATGAGGAGTTACATCAGTAACAACAGCCCAATCAAAAGCGTCGCCATCTTCATCAGATGTTGTCCAACCAGTCGTTGCTAAATCTCCAGCCTCAAAGCCTTCTGAGAAATAATCAACTAAAACAGATTTTTGCACAAAATCTGATTGTGTTGCAGAATGCATTGTCTTGCGTTCAAGCTTTGCATCCAACTTTGTTGCATACTGACCAAATGTGAAGGTCGAAATAAGCAACATTGTAAATAATAAATAGATGTTTTTCATAATTTTTTAAGTTTTAGTGTTAGTACGATGCAAATATACTGTATAATATAAGACTTACAAAATTTTATTTAATAATATTTACTTTAGGGGCCTTCTAATAATTCTTTTCTTTCAAGAAATAAATTTATTGCATTATCCCGGTAGTGCTTCAAAAAATTTCATTGTCTATGAAAAACGCTGAGAAATTTGATGCAAAAGAATTATTAGAAGTCCCCTTTAAGCACTTGGGAATTAACTTTTTCAAAGTAAGTTAACCCGGAAAATTCATGCCATTCCCTTTGTGCAGTTTTGAAGATGTGCAAAGATAATTTCAAGCATACCTAAAATTAGGGGTAAACTATTAATTGTTTTTAGGCTTTAAAATGGTAGTATATTGACATATGCAAATACGCTTAATTTTGCGATGAATAATGCAGGCTAGTTCAAATTAGTATAGAATGAATTGTATCGGCAATTTTGATTCACAATCGGTATAACTATTTGCGGTGAATTTTTCGGGATAATTTGTGCTATCTTTCGGGTGAAAACAAGCTAAATCGTTATAAATGCTACGATCTCGAACATAAATTGGATTACAAGTTGTCGTGAGAGGAGTTTGCTGTACAAACAAGTTGTAGCTCATTTAAAATTAAAATAAGGCTCAAAAAATGCTTAGTTTGAGCTTAATTTAGTATGTTTGTGAGCTAAAAAACATGCAATGATTGATTCAAGAGAAAAACAAATAATCGATTTCATCCAAAAAGCAGGAGAATGTTCGTCAAAAGAGATTTTTGATGAAATAGAATTGTCTGTAAGTTACGCAACTGTAAAAAGATTGTTGACAAAATTAATTTCGTTAAACTATATTTCAACAAAAGGACAAGGCAAAGGGACAAAATATTTGATTTCTCCTGCATTTAAAGTAATTCAACCAATAGATGTTGACAAATATTATGAAAAAGAGATTGATGAAAGACAAATAAAAGAAAAATTCAATTTTCAAATTATCCAAGATGTTCTTTCAAAACATAATGTGTTTACTGAGAGTGAATTGGGAAAGTTAGACAAGCTTCAAAAGATTTTTCATCATAATATTTCTCAATTATCAGCGGCAGAATACAAAAGAGAGTTTGAACGCCTTGCTATTGATTTGAGCTGGAAATCCTCACAGATTGAAGGAAACACTTATTCGTTATTAGAAACAGAGAGACTTTTAAAAGAGAAAGAAACAGCCGCGGGGAAAACAAAAGAAGAGGCAGTGATGCTTTTAAATCATAAAGATGCCCTTGACTTTATTATTGAAACACGAGATTATCTAAATCCATTAAGCGTTTCAAAGATTGAAGATATTCATAGCATTTTGGTAAAAGAACTTGATGTTGAAAGAAATTTAAGGAAAAGACGTGTTGGTATCTCTGGTACGAATTATAAACCATTGGATAATCAGTTTCAGATTGCAGAAGCACTAAAAGACACCTGTGATTTAATCAATAAAAAGTCAAGTGCATTTGAAAAAGCACTACTAGCGCTAGTTTTGATTTCCTACATTCAACCATTTATGGATGGAAATAAAAGAACTGCGAGGATTGTAAGCAATGCAATTTTAATGAGTGAGAAAGCTTGTCCTTTGTCGTTTCGAACAGTAGATTCTATTGATTATAAAAAAGCAATGCTGCTATTCTACGAACAAAATAACATCTCAAATTTCAAGGCGATTTTTATAAATCAATTTGAATTTGCTGTCGATACATATTTTTAAGAAGAAAGAAAAAATGAGACTATTCTATGCCTCCTGTTTTGCTTTAAGAAATCGGATGGCATGATTATTTTAATAGAAACGTGAATTAAACAGGTAGCTGGTGTTAGGCACGTAACATACCGCCATCGCTTAATCCGGCCTTTCTCACTTTTTTTTAAGTTAATTTTCGCATTTCCCTACCTTTCTATTTCTCACAGAAAGCGCTAACCTGCATTATTCATTCTCAACTTCAGGAGTTTGAATTCTATCCAGATAATTTAAAATCTCAGCATGCAATGATTTAATTTGCTTAAAAGTTTGCGGATTTGTTTTTTTGATTTTATAGTACCATAAATCGCGACGAATTAGTGCAAACCATTCAGCATATAATTGAGCGAGTAATCCGGTAATACCGATTGATGCCAGATAAAGCAATGCCCAAAGAAGATTGTCAGTAATTGCCCAGAAAATCCCTGCCTGAGTCAAATAAAATATTGGCAATGCAAATAAAGCCCATACAAATTTTACTGATGAATGAAATTGCTTGTCTTTTATCAATAAGACTAATGTTTTTGGAATGATATACGTCAATAAATTGTTAACTAAACCATAAACAAAAATAGGGGAGAAAACTAGAAGTAATAAGGCATTCCACATTAAGCGAAATGCATTGATTTTTTCTTTTGCAATTGATTGATTCTTTAGTCCATATTTTGTTCGCAGCTCAGTATAATCATTCATTTTTTGATGCAAAGTTTCCATCTCCTTAGGATACTTTTCAGCAAACTGATCGAGCATTTTTATGGTCATCTGATCGGCGATAAAACGATTGCTTTGATTGAGTTCGTCAAATTTTAGCCGTTTTGCCATGTATTTAAAATATATGGTTCGAACAGATTCGTAAAGATCATAAAAATCAAGCGTATTAATGTGTATGACAAGTGGTTTCGTTGCTTCCTTCATGTCATCACGTAAAGAAAGCATTGCCTGATTTGCATTTTCTTCATATTGTGCTTTGTAATCGGACGCTAAAATCGGTTTCCCGTAGCGCACATGTAAAATACTGCGGAACGTATTGTATTTGCTGTAATAAATGCCTACCGGGATAATTTTAACTCCAAGTTGGAAATTGTGTTTTTCTTCAGCTAAAAATGCAATGCGGGGAATCCCTTTTTTAAAACTGAGCAGATGTCGTTTATCACTATGGGCAGCCTCTGGGAAAAGCCCAATCGAACGGTTTTTCTCTAGTACTTCTGTTGCTGAGTCGAAGCTGTCTTCATTATGCTTTAAGCTACTGATACCATTGCGAATCCGATAAACGGGAAGAATTTTTAACCAATGGAAAATTGCAGAAAGTAAGGGTATGTCAAAAATATCACCACGAGCCAAAAAAACCACTTGTTCTCTTGCCGAAAATGCAATTGCCAACGGGTCCATTAGGGCATTTTGATGATTTGGTGCAAAAATTATCGGTTCTCCTTTGGGGATATTTTCTTTCCCTTCAACCACAATTTTTCTGTAAAATAAATTGTGCATTAATTCCACATAAATACTGAGAATTCGATACGACCACGAATATTGTGTGATATGTTTGATTTGTTTTTTATTCATCGCTATAAGGTATTCGTTTCCAGACGCTTGCAATTCCAAGTCCGGCAATAATATGCCAAACTCCCCACCATGCCGTAATCACGGCCATTCCGCCAACTTGTATGTCGTCAAATAATCCGCTGGTAAAAATTAAAACCAAACCTAATCCTGAATTTTGAATTCCGGTTTCAATTGTCACCGTGCGTCGGTTTCGTTTTTTGAGTTTAAACAAACTTGCAAAACCGTATCCCGTTGAGAGCGCAACCAAGTTGTGAAGAAAAACAACAAGAATAATTGCTCCGATATAATTTAAAAAATGATCAAAATTATTTGAGAAAATCATTACTACCATTCCTAAAAAGAAAAATAATGAAATGTTTTGAATGGTTTTATGTATTTTTTTCGTTGTTTTTGGAAACTTCCAAGCGAAAGCAATACCGAGAGTAATCGGAATTCCGAGTAATAATATGACCGTTTTAAACATAGTAACCGGATCAATTTCAATGGGTTGAAGTAGCTCCGAGTTTGCCGCAAACAATCCGCCGTAAAACATGAAATTAATCGGGGTCATGAAAACTGCGCCTATCGTTGCAATGGCCGTTAATCCGACCGACAAGGCAGGATTTCCATTGGCAAATGTAGAAATGAAATTCGAAACATTACCACCCGGACAACTTGCAACCAATATCATGCCCATGCCCACACCTACGGTAATTAAGCCGAGTGAATGTAAAATCATAACAAGTCCGAAAGTAACTGCAGGTAATAAAACAAATTGTGATATCACGCCGACAATTGTTGCTTTTGGCTTAACAATTAGGTTTTTAAGACTTTGTGGTGTGATTTTTAAAGCCACTCCAAACATAATGAATGCAATTGCAATATTCAGGGCAGCCAATCCACCATCACTGAAATTCAATTGCGCTTGATCCATTAACTTTAGCTTATCATACATAAGTATCAGTTTTTATGAAAAATCAAAGCTAAGAATTTTTTCTAAAATAGAGCATGTGATTCATGAATACCGAATGTTGAAAACTTAAATGAACATTAATTTTTTCTGTGTGTTGAATTTATGTAAAAAAAATAACTTTGTAAATAAAATGAATGATATCATGAAACGATTAATTTTAATTCTCGGATTTGTGTTTTTGGGTGTATTTGCTGTAAATGCACAGTATAACGCCGCAATCGGAATTCGTGGCGGATTGTCAAGCGGGATTACCTATAAAAATGTGATGGGTGGCTCTGCTTTTGAAGTGATAGCGGCAACTCGCTATCGTGGATTGAATTTAACCCTTTTGTTCGAACGTCAAAATAATATTAATGAAGTTCCCGGATTATATTGGTTTTATGGCGCAGGGGGTCATGTTGGGTTTTGGCAGGTTTCTCGTTATAATCCTTGGTTTGAAACTGATGGCGATTATATCGTCGTTGGTGTTGATGCAATCATCGGATTAGAATATGTTTTTGATGTCGTCCCAATAAGTTTAAGTATCGACTGGAAACCGGCTTTTAATATTGTTGGATATACCGGGTTTTGGGGAGATAATGGTGCGCTATCGATTCGATACACATTTTAAATGATGTCAATTAAATAAATAATCCCGCCAAGTTTTATTGTCGGGATTATTTATTCAAACCTGTAGGGCTTGTTAGTTTAGCCCGGAAAATTCATGCCGCCTTGCGACGCTTAATTGTATTGATTGTTAAATTCAAATAACAACTCCAGAAGGGGTTGAATATGAATCATGAAATATTTGAGCGTCGCAAGGCAGCATGAATTTTTCGGGTTAAAATACTTTTCATGACATTTCCTTGTTTTATTAAAAATAAATCCATTAACTTTGTCATATCTTAATGGGGTGCCTTAAATACCAGGCTGAGATCAAACCCTTCGAACCTGATACGGATAATGCCGGCGCAGGGAAAAAGAGTAATCTATCAGATTTTTATTAAGGTCCATTAAGAAATATTTGTTCACTAAAAAATTGGTTTATGAGACGAGTATTTCTTTTTGCGGTAATTATGTTTTTGGGCGCAATCGGTGCAGTTGCGCAAAGTTTAACCGGAGTCGTGCGTGATGAAAATCAGGAGCCTTTACCAGGAGTAAACATCGAAATTGTGGATGCATACAGCGGTACATTTAGTAGTGTTTCCGGCGAGTACAGCGTCCGAATGAAACCAGGGAAATATCAGGTGAAGTTTAGTTTTATCGGGTATGAACCCTTAATTAAATCCTTTCAAATTTCCTCAAAGAATGTTGAAATGAATGTGCAACTAACTCGAAAAGCCCATGTTACCGAAGATGTTTTGGTACAGGCAACTCGTGTTGGTGAAAGAGCATCAACATCACATGACGATATCGGAGAAGAGGAGTTGAAACGTAATAATATGGGACGCGATATTCCTTACATCTTGCAGTTAAGTCCTTCGGTAGTGGCAACATCTGAAACCGGAACCGGAATCGGATATACTTCCTTTCGTATCAGGGGAACTGACCCGACCCGTATTAATGTGACCATTGACGGAATCCCATTTAACGATGCAGAGTCTCAAGGATCTTTCTTTGTTAATATGCCTGATTTTGTAAACTCAGTTTCCTCAGTGCAAATTCAGCGTGGAATCGGAACATCAACAAATGGGGCAGGAGCTTTCGGTGCAAGCATGAATTTTAAAACCAAAGCGCTAAATGCGAAACCTTATGCAGAATTTGAGGCGCTAGGTGGCGCTTTTAATACCTTAAAAGGCTCAGTTATGGCAGGTACCGGATTGATAAACAATCACTTTACACTGGATGCCCGCTTTTCAAGGGTTTTGTCTGACGGTTGGATTGAACGAGCCTTTGTGGATCATGAATCGTTCCAACTTTCTGCCGCTTATCGTGGTGAAAATGATTTGCTAAAAGCAAGTGTGATTCGGGGTGACCAAAAAACTGGCATTACCTGGTGGGGAGTCCCACAGGATTCGCTCAATTCGGACACTCCAAACCGTCAGTTTAACCCTGCCGGATTATATCTTGATGCAAACGGAAATCTTAAAGCATATCCAGGCCAAACCGATAATTACAAACAAACGCATTATCACTTGCATTATACGCATGTGGTTTCCAATAAATTAAATTTCAATGTATCTGGACATTATACACGTGGGGATGGATATTACGAGCAATATTTTGATGTCGATTATGAAAATACCTATGGTTTTGGCGACTTGGAAAATATGAGTTTTTCTTATTATCAATTGCCTGATGTTGTGATTGGAGATACATCAAACCAGCATACAGACCTCGTTCGCCGGAAATGGATGGGAAATGATTTTTACGGAGCAATTGCTTCGGTAAATTACAATGCAGGGCGGTTTGATGCAAGCTTCGGTGGCGGATGGAATCGTTACGATGGAGATCACTTTGGCCGCCTAATTTGGCTGCGTAATGCCGGTGATACCGAAAAGGGGCATGAATATTATTTTAATAACGGGACAAAAGATGATGCAAATGTTTATGTAAAAGCCAATTATTTAATCACTGAAAACCTGAACGCATATGGTGACCTGCAATATCGACATATTGATTATCGATTGAGCGGAAAAAATGATGATTTGATGCCCGATGGAACACAAACGGATTTAACACAAACGCATCAATTTGACTTTTTTAATCCAAAAACAGGTGTGCATTATGTGATATCTGATCGTATGTCAACTTACGCATCCTTTGCTATGGGACAAAGAGAGCCGACAAGAACACATTTTAAAGATGCAGTTGGTGATTCTGAAAAATCGCCGAAAGCCGAGCAAATGCTGGATTATGAGATTGGTTACCGTTACCATGAGTCTGCTCTCGCGCTGGGAGTTAATCTTTATTATATGGATTATACCAATCAGTTGGTGCCAACCGGGGAAAAATCGGCAGTAGGATATGATATTATGACGAATGTTAAGGATTCCTATCGTACCGGGATTGAATTTATGATAGGATTAAAACCATTGGATTTTGTTGACTGGAATGCAAATCTGACATTGAGTCGGAATAAAATTAATAATTTTATATACTGGGCTAGTTATTACGACGCTGACTGGAATGAAAGTTATGAGTCCCGTACTATGCAGGAAACAGATATTGCTTATTCCCCTTCGGTTATTGCCGGGAGTAGGCTGAGTTTTCATGTTTTTAAAGGAATGGATGTAAGTGTAATTAGTAAATATGTTGGAGCCCAATATTTTGATAATACGTCCAGTGAAAACCGAAAAATAGATGCATATTTTGTTAATGATCTGGAGTTAAATTATAAAATTTATACAAAATTTATCCCTGAAATTGAATTTAGAGTACATGTCAATAATTTGCTGAATGAAATCTATAGTGTAAACGCTTATGGCGGACAATGGTTTGAAACCGAGAATGGTAACTATACTGAAAAAACCTGGGCATATTATTTCCCGCAGGCAGGAACAAATGTTTTTGTGGGAATTAGTTTGTTTTTCTAAAAATATTACTACTTTTGAAGCAAACTAACCTGCGTAGATTCAACCAGCAAATGCAACTTTCTTATTTACAAATTTATAAAATATATTTTTAGGATTGTCATAATTTTAGTTTTTTATAGGTCTTCGATTGATTTTGTGTTGTATCTCTTTGATTTCATTATCGCAATATTGATTAAAGATTGATTTTTTGGGGATATATTGTCTTACCAGTTTATTGGTATACTCACTTAGTCCTCTTTCCCAGGAAGAATACGGGTGTGCAAAAAAGAATTCGGCAAGACCGGCTCCCGAGCTGATTAATATTCCACCGCCACCGTAATTAACGACATTGTTGTTAGCGATGAGGTTGTTTTTGATGATTGCTGTTGTTACCGAGCCTCCAATCCGTGAGGATATGCAAATGCCACCTCCACCGTATGTTGCCGTGTTATCAGTAATAACATTATTTACGATGATAGGATTTGTAAGTCCATAAAAGCTTTCGATTTCAATGCCTCCACCGGATTGGTCTCCGGCAAAATTGTCGGATATCGTATTACCACTGATTAAAGGAGAACACTCAACCCCTGCTTCCCGGCTATATACGCCTACGCCTCCTGCAGAACCATCGCTGACATTGTTGAGAATTTGATTGTTGCGCAAAAGACCAAAAACATCTACGGTATCTGCCCTGATACAAATGGTACCACCGTTATGATCAGCATGGTTTGTTTCCAAGCGGTTGTCGGAAATTCTGTATTTGCTGAAATCTCTTACATAGATTGCTCCTCCGTAACGGCCATAAGTTTCGGCATTGTCCGCTTTTCCATGATAAAAATGTGCATTTGAAATAATGGTGCTGTCGGCAGATGCTGACATGGGACCAAATACATCCGTATCTCCGATTCTGATTCCCTTCCATTCTTCCGCACTTAAGGTATTAAAGTCTTCACCAAAGATTCCGTCTCCATCATGATCTGCATCAAATCGAATCGGGTCAGCTTCAGTGCCTTCTGCAAGCAATCGGCCTGTGCCTTCTAAGTAAATGCCGTAATCGCCACGGAAGCGAACAACAACACCAGGATCAATGGTAAGCACACCACCATCTGTAATGATGATATCACCTGTGACATCCACGGTATCAGCAGAAAATGTTTGAGGTGAATTGATTGTCATCTGGGCGTTCAGACTAACACAAGTTGCAAAAATTAAGCTAACAAGAAAAAAGCTTTTTTTCATCATAAATCAATAGTTTTAATGGTTAAAGGAGGCATCCCCAGTTTAATGAATACACTCAGAACAAATATACGAATAACTTATGGCTGCTGTTTTGTCATTTGTCAAAAAATGCGGGTTGTTTTCAAGTTTGAAAAGCAATCCGGAATTACTTTTGTTTAATTCTACTCAGGGTGAATTGTGACATCCCAAGATAAGAGGCAATCATGTGCTGGGGAACATTGAGAATTAATTCATCCGCTTCGTTTACAAAATCATTATATAGGTCACGTGCTGATTTGGTTTGCAGGTCGTTTATTCGTTTTGAAGATTTCATGTACTGCTGTTCTGCAATAATGCGCCTCAGTTGGCTGATTTCTTGAAATTTTTCCTCAGCTTTTATCAGATCATTTTTCCAGAAAAAGAAAACTTCACTTTCTGTTACGGCTTCAATTGTATGTTGAGCTGGCGTTTCTTCAGCAAAAGAGGTATGCAGGGTTACAATATCGTTTTTGGGTAGATAGTAAAAGTAACTGGTGACATTGTTTGCCTGTTTATCAATAAAGTATGCCCGTAAAATGCCACGCTTCAGAAACCCAACACGCTTTGCTACCTTTCCTGCCTGCAAAAATGAATCTCTGGGTTTCAGCTTGATATACACAGCCTTTTCAGTAAGAAAGTTAAGCGTTTCGTTACTGATTTTCATGTATTTGTCAATATTTTTTTTCAATAAACTTTCCATGATTAGTATCTCTTTTTTGCGAAGATACAATAAAATAATGCTTAATCTATGCTAATATGAAATAATATTCGGGCGTAATTGGTTGGAAGACAAGTATTAAGTGTGGGATGTTAATGCACTTTTGTTCTGTCTGAGGAGAGAAATCTCATGAAGATACTATAGAAAATGACAATTTACGCATCTTGATTTTTTTCTTATTTCGAACGGTATTGGGCTAAATTTTACACATACAAAACTGCCCGAAAAATTCCGGGCAGCCATTATTAACTAATAAAAATACAAAATGAAAAAAGAACAGGGTTTTAACCCAAATATGTTTTTAATAATTTGCTTCGTGTTGTATGACGTAAACGACGGATTGCTTTTTCTTTGATTTGCCGTACACGTTCACGGGTTAATGAAAACGTTTCTCCAATTTCTTCAAGCGTCATTTCCTGACATCCGATACCGAAAAAGTAGCGAATAATGTCACGTTCACGTTCGGTGAGCGTAGCTAATGCACGGTAAATTTCACGACTGAGTGACTCGTTGAGCAGCCCGTTATCCGCAGCAGGTGAATCAGAGTTTTCAAGGACATCCAACAGTGAGTTTTCTTCTCCAGAAACAAAAGGAGCATCCACAGAAACGTGACGGCCGGAAACTCTAAGTGTATCTGCAACTTTTTCTGCAGGAATTTCTAATGCCTGACTAAGTTCCTCAGAGGTTGGTTTCCGTTCGTTTTCCTGTTCAAATTTTGAAAACGCTTTATTGATTTTATTCAACGAACCAACTTGGTTCAGCGGCAATCTCACAATTCTGGATTGCTCAGCCAATGCCTGAAGAATGCTTTGACGAATCCACCACACTGCATAAGAGATAAACTTAAATCCGCGGGTTTCATCAAATTTCTCCGCTGCTTTTATTAAACCCAGATTTCCCTCATTAATCAGGTCGGGAAGACTAAGTCCTTGGTTTTGATACTGTTTGGCAACGGATACTACAAAACGAAGATTGGCTCTTGTCAACTTCTCTAATGCCTTTTGGTCTCCTTGCTTAATCCGCTGCGCGAGTTCGACCTCCTCTTCGACGGTAATTAATTCTTCCTTCCCAATCTCCTGCAAATACTTATCTAATGATGCACTCTCACGATTGGTAATTGATTTGGTAATTTTTAGTTGTCTCATATATTTCCTTCAACGATAAAACAGTTATTTAAATCTCTAATTTATTATTACACCTCAGTCAATACGTATGTTTTTAAAAAAGGTTGTAAAATTATGTCATTTTTTTTGAAAAAATTAATTTTTGCAACGAATTTCTAAAAATAAAATACGACTTACTCAATTGATATGGCATACTGAGCAATCTGTCCGTTCGAATAAAGTCCTTCAATGAATATTTGTCCATTTTGATTTAATATTTTCCTAATGTCATTACTTGAATTAACAGCTTGATTATTAATGGAAGTGATGATGAAATTTTCGCGTATTCGATTATCCATAAATATACCGGGATACACTTTTTCAACTCTCACTCCGTTACGCAATCGGTAAATACGCTTTTCTTCATTACTTAAACGATGAAAACTTGCTCCAAGCTCATCAATTTTGTCCGCCTGCACAATTTCTGCATTTCCAAATTTATTTTGAAGTTCAACACGGAAATCCTTGGTTATGTTCTCTCTGCGTACTGAAATATTTAATTCATCTCCAGGACGATATTTGCTCAACTGCTCCATAAGTTCGCTCGTGCTGTTAATTTGCTTGTCGTCAAATCCCAAAATGATATCGCCGGATTTTATTCCAACTTTTTCAGCAGCACCATTTTCGATTACACTTGCAACATAAACGCCTTCAATTTTTTCAATATCAGCTGATTCTGATAGCTCTGCATCAATATTTGCCATGGAAATACCCAAATATGCACGTTGTACTTCCCCAAATTCCATAATGTCAGCAACAATTTTTCGGACAATATTTACTGGGATTGCAAAAGAATATCCGACATAGGATCCTGTTTTGCTTGCATTGGCGGTGTTAATTCCAATGAGCTGCCCGTCGGTGTTAACAAGTGCTCCACCACTATTCCCCGGGTTAACGGCAGCATCTGTTTGTATAAATGATTCAATGCCGTATTGTCCTGATAAAATATTGATATTTCTCGCTTTCGCAGATACGATTCCTGCAGTGACCGTGGAATTCAGATTAAAAGGATTCCCGACAGCCAAAACCCACGCTCCAATTTTAATATTATCGCTATCTCCATAATTGATATATGGTAATTTTTCTGCATCAATTTTTAGCAGAGCAATGTCTGTCGCTTTATCCGTGCCAGTTAATTGTGCTGTATAACTGCGTTTGTCGTTGAGTACTACTTTAATGCTTTGACTTTTTTCGATGACATGATTATTCGTTACAATGTATCCGTCCGGTGAAATAACAACACCTGAACCTGAACTTGTTACCGGTTGATTTGATGATGGTCTGTTCCCGAAAATAAAATCGTAAATACTGTAATTTAATTGGTTGTATTGTGTAGTAATATGCACAACAGACGCCAAACTGGATTCTGCTGCAGCATTAAAATTCGGATAGGTATTATTCCCAAATACTGAAAGTGAAGCTTGCTTTGCATATTGCTCTGGAAATTTATATGCATCAATCAATTTGTGCGCTTCCGCTTTTGGTTTAGTTGACGGCTTATTGATGATTGCATGAATTGCCAAAAATCCAATAGCTCCACCGACAATTCCTGATAATACGGAGATCAAAATCTGTTTTGCATTCATAACGATAAATATTTAATTAATTTTGCTATTTTATGAACGAAACATCAGCTAAAACTGTTTTGTCTTTAACAAAACTTTAGGAAAATGCAATTTCATTGCAATCAATTGTTTTAATTATTGGGAAATCATGGAATTAGATTTTTATAAATATCAAGCGGCAGGAAACGATTTTATTCTTTTCAATGAAATGGAGCATCCATATAATTTGAATGAGAATCAGATTGAAAAACTCTGTAATCGTAGGTTTGGAATTGGTGCAGATGGTGTCATATTTTTGCGACCGTCAAAGCACTATGATTTTACCATGGTTTATCATAATGCTGACGGAAAACTTGCAAGCATGTGTGGAAATGGCGGACGAAGTATTGTCCGGTTTGCTGTTGATTTGAAATTGATAAAAGATCGTTGTCGTTTTGACGCGCCTGACGGAGCACATTCTGCAATTGTTTTGAAAGAACAGGTTAAGTTGAAAATGATAGATGTTGATATTCCGCAGAAATCGAATCTCAGTTTATTTGAAACCGGAAGTCCACATTATGTGGAAGAGGTAATTTACCTTTCAGATTTTGATGTGGTTCGGGAAGGTCGAAAAATCCGCTTTGATTCGCGTTTTGCTCCTGACGGGTGTAATGTAAATTTTGTTGAAGACGTTTCGCCAATGGAAATTTATCAGCGTACCTATGAACGTGGAGTTGAAGATGAAACCTTAGCCTGTGGAACAGGAGCTGTTGCCGGAGCTATATATCAAGCAATCAAACACAAGCTGACTGATGACGAAATTCTGGTGCATATGCAAGGCGGTGATTTGTCTGTGAGTTTTCATCGGAGTGAGAACAGATTTGTCAACGTTTGGTTATCCGGACCTGCAAAATTTGTTTTCAAGGGCCAAATACAGGTTTAAAAATCACAAGATTTGGGGATAGGTTATCTCAACCTATTCCAGTAATTTTGTTGATGATAAAAAAAGAATGCGGAGTGGTTTATGATGAAGCTGACGGAACTTAAACGAGGAGAAAAGGCGAGAGTAGTATCTGTGTCCGGGGAAACTGAAGTTTCCAGACGCTTGATGGAAATGGGCTTTGTTAGAGGGAAAAGGATTGTATTGATAAAAGCAGCTCCTTTTTCAGAACCATTGGAATACGATTTAGACGGTTTTAAAATCACGCTCAGAAAGGCGGAGGCTGAACTTGTTAACATCAGCATTGAGGATGTGCCGGAAGAATTAACGGATGCATTAATATTTGAGGAAAATGAGGCAGGTGCATCATTGGAAAATGGCGCTAAACCTGATATTACCATTGCACTTATTGGAAATCCAAATTGCGGAAAAACCAGCATTTTTAATTTTGCAACCGGGTCAAGAGAGCGAGTTGCAAACTATTCTGGCGTTACTGTTGCCGCAAAAGAGGCAGTGGTAAAAGTAGATGACAAAAAAATTAGACTCATTGATTTGCCGGGGACTTATTCTTTATCAGGACAATCTCCGGACGAGAAGTTTGTTGCAGCATCATTGCTTCATGAAACACCCGATTTGATTATCAATGTTGTTGATGCCAGTAATCTTGAGCGAAATCTTTATTTAACAACTCAACTTCGTGAAACGGGTATTAAAACCGTGATTGCTTTAAATATGTACGATGAGTTGGAGGGTGATAAAGCTAGCCTTGATATTGATGCGTTTGAAGAGCTACTTGGTGTGCCTGTTATTCCTACGGTAGGAAAAGAAGGGAAAGCCGTGAAAAAGCTATTTAAAACGGCGGCCACGTACCACGACAAACCGGTTTTTATGAAAAAAACGGCTCAGTTGCAATATTCTGCTGAAATAGAATATGCAATCAAACGGTTTGCAGAGCAAAATACAGGAATTGTGCTTCCCGGTGAGTTTTTGGAGCGTTTTTATGTTGTCTCTTTGTTTGCCGGCGAATCTTATTTGTGGACTATCCCTGAGTTTCATGCGCATAAACAAGAATTGCTTTCGATTCGATCTAAGATTATTCAGGAGAACTGTGAGTTTAGTGATGCCGAGTTGGAACGGCGTATTGTTGAAAAACGATACTCATATATTCGGAGTATTCTTGCAAAAGTTTATAAGTCAGGCGATAATCGAAAACAAAATATTTCCGAAAAAATTGATTCTGTGCTTACGCATAAGCGTTTCGGGCTGCCAATCTTTTTCTTGTTTGTCTGGTTAATGTTTTTTCTGACATTCCGCTTGGGAGAATATCCCATGCAATGGATAGAAAGAGGAGTCGGAAGCCTGGGTGCAGGTTTAAGTAATTGGATGCAACCCGGTGTATTTTCCGATTTGTTAATTAACGGAGTAATTGGCGGGGTTGGTGGAGTTTTGGTCTTTTTACCCAGTATCATGATTTTATTTTTCATGATTAGCTTAATGGAGGACTCCGGATATATGTCACGATCTGCATTTTTGATGGATAAATTTATGCAAAGTGCCGGTTTGCACGGAAAATCGTTCATCCCATTGTTGATGGGGTTTGGCTGTAATGTGCCGGCGATTATGGCAACCCGAACCATTGAGAATAAACGTGACCGGATTTTAACAATGATGGTCATTCCGTTTATGTCTTGTTCTGCTAGACTGCCGGTTTATGTATTATTTATTAGTGCATTTTTCCCTGCGCATGAATCGCTGATTTTATTTTCTATCTACGGAATTGGGATCCTTGCAGCTTTTTTAACCTCGTTGGTTTTGAGTAAAACAGTTTTCTCCAAACATGTCAGCCCGTTTATTATGGAATTACCACCATATCGAATGCCGGGAGGAAAATCTCTGTTGAAACATACCTGGTTAAAATCCTTACATTTTATCAAGAAAATGGGAACAATTATTCTTGGAGCATCCATTATTGTTTGGGCTTTGAGTTATTTCCCGCGCAGTGAAGAAACCATTGCACAATACGATGCTTCAATTGATTTAATACAAAACATGCAGGAGCAAACAGTTTCTGAAGATTCTATTGAATGGTACATTGACGAAATTAATAGGCTTGAGACTGAAAAACAGGCTGAATTGTTGGAAAATTCTTACATCAGCAAAACCGGAAAAGCCATTCAGCCTGTGTTTGAGCCGATGGGCTTTGACTGGAAAATGTCAGTGAGTATATTAACCGGAGTGATGGCTAAAGAGGTCATTGTTAGTACCATGGGTGTTTTGTATCAGTCCGAACAAGGCAATGATAAAGATGCCATAAGTCTGGTAGAAAATTTGCGTGTTGAACAGGAGCGTCATGAGAAATCCCGCTTGACTTATTTTGCGTTTTTGGTGTTTATTTTACTTTATTTCCCCTGCTTTGGAACATTGGCAGCCATGCGTCGGGAAATAAAATCCTGGTCGTGGATGCTTTTTGCTGTTGTCTTCCCTTTAAGTTTTGCGTGGATTGTCAGTTATCTGATTGTCGCGGTTGGGAATTTGTTTGTGTAAAATCACCCGTATCGTTCAATCTGGATAAGTCTTTCTTTATCAGTAATTTCAATGGCTTTTTTATTGATTTTTATGATGCCCTCATCTTCAAATTCTTTGAGAATTTTTATGCTTCCTTCCAGTGAGATACCCGCAAAATCTGCAATATCCTTTCTGTTGAGGTATTGAAAAGGAGAATCATCCGCAAAGCTTTCCTGCCCCAAATACAATAGGGTGGCGGCCATTTTTCCGTGAGTTTGTTTAAGGGAAACCGTTCTTAATTTTGCGAAAAGGTTAGTCTCATCTGCTGAAACTGCTTTTAACAATTCATTGGAAAAGCCGATATTCCTTTCGAGCAAACGTTTTATATCTTCTTGCTCTATCATGCATACTTCTGTCGGTTTTAAAGCTTGTGCAGAATATTGGTGAAGTTTGCTTCCCCAAAGGCTTGATAATCCTATGTAATCGCCTTGTCGCAGCAGTTTTACGGTAAGTCGTTTTTGTCCTCCGCCTTCAATATATAATTTCACCATGCCGCTTGTGATAAACATGACATAGGTTGCAAAAGCCCCTTGTTTGCACAGATTCTCAGACGGGAAGAACTGAATTTGGATTTTATTTTCATTGATAAACTCCAGTTCCTTCTTGAGCAGCGTGTTAAAACAGGCTGATTTGTGCCGGCAATCGTTACAATTTTTCTTGTCTAAAAAATCCTGCATACACAAAGATACATATTTTCCGGTATTTTGTGCTTACACGATAAAAACAATGTGTTCGTAAATGATTAAAAGACATATAGTGCTAAAAATCAATTGTTTAAAATTGAATCGATTAAGTAATTCATCCTACTCGGATTAATAACTTCTTCAACTATGCTATCCCCCTTATTAATAATTACAATAGGGTTAACATACTGTTTTATGTAAAAAGACTGAGTGTTTTTATTGTCAATAAAAAAACTATCCTTATTTAGTTTGTATTTTGTGATGAAATTTTGAATGTAATTGTCGTTGTTTGCCACTAAAATTATAGGTAGATTTTTCTTTATTATCCCATTTGATAACGCCATCCCTAGTTTGTTTTTACAAGAAAGACAAATACGATTTAAATTCACTGAAACTACAGTATCACTATCAATACAAAGGGCTTCAAAATAACTATTCCAACCTATTTCATTTGATTTAGGACTATTTTGGGCATAAATTATCTTCAGAATTTTTTTTGTATTTCTATCAAAATCCTTTTTTTTATCAAATTCAAAATATGAAAAACATCTTGTATTTTGCGTTTTCGACAAATATTGATTGTAAGCTAAAAAACCATCCTTAAATGAAACAATAGGTGCTCCAAAACCAAATGGTAGTATGGCTTCCTTTTGTGTCTTTTCATCAAAACAATATTCGATGATAGAATGGAGTGGAAAACTAAAGAATATTGGAGATACTGAATCATTTAAAGGGAGCTTTACAATTCTATATAGATTATTATTGGTATGATTGTAAACCATATTAGCATATTCAGGCAGATATTCTTCGTAATTATCAAATTCTGATTCTTTTAGAGGTTTTATCTCAGATTCAACAAAAAATGATTTCAAATTAATACTGTTTAATTTGTTTTCTGAACTAATCTCAAATAATTGTATTTCAGAAATATTACCATGACCTACACCAATTGTCTGATTAATAGTGTCAATAAATGCTTTAGTTAGTTCATAAGAAACTGGATTGGTTAATCCAATTTTTGGTGGTGTTAAGTGATAATTAAAAGGTGAAAATTCTTTGCTTGAATCTTCATAAACTTTACCAACCAACTTATATTGTGTAACATCTGTTAATTGCAATGCTCTATATTTTCTGTAATAAGAACAGAGTGATGCCATCACATATTTTTCGTTTTTATTGTAAAAAATCGGAAATGAAGAATAATTTACAAATGAAAGCAAGCTATCTGGAATACACTGTTTTGAAGTTGGTACATTTGCACCAGTAAAATTAAAAGCTCCTAGTATTTCTTTATTTCTATTTGTTCTAATTAAAGCTTTATCATGGTTTAATTCAAAATACTCGGGATTAAAAGCCAAAATAAATTCGTTGGAGTCAATGATATGATATTGTTGTACAAATTGATACTTATAAAAATCAATATCAATAGAATCAAGCAATGTTTTGCCTTCTAAATCCCATATATAAATATTCCTGGATAAAGGATCTATAAAACTAAGTATAAACTTGTTTTTGTATTCTGCTATTTTTGGATGCACACAATAAAAATTGGAATTATCTGCCGCAGGTAGTTTATATTCAGCAATACTTCTCAGTTCATAAAATTCATTTTCGGTTGAAGTGTTTTTGCAAGAAAAACAGAAAAACAGAAAAACAGAAAAACAGAAAAACAAAAAAATAGAATTATTCTTCTCATAATAAAAGATTTTACTGTATGCTTCTGTGATTATACTACTGGATCATCACAACATATTATATAAAATTCACCATCAACATAATCAACCTCACAATCAGTTCCTGAGTTGATACAATCACCGTCATTCGTCCATACTTTAGTACACTCATTGTCTGCTGCATTGTCAAACCCTTCTGAATCAGGATGATCCCAAACATAAACTTGATAATACATACTATTATCTTTATTGTAGTAAATAATAACTTCGCTGTATTTATATGTGTTTTGATCAAGTTGTAGTGTTATACCTCCCGAACTAACTCTTTGTGCACCAATGTCCTTCATTGTCTCCTGTACTTCATCTTTAAGTAAAGGACCTTTTGCTGATTTTAAATTATATTCATATAATCCATTTTCATTATTGGTATTAGCATCTTCTTTCTCACACCCCATAAAACCAAAAGATATTAATAAAGTTATCGCTGGTATAAAATTTTTAGTTTTCATAAAAAAATGGTTTAAGTAATGCCTTCAATTTTGATAAGGAGCTTCAGGCTTACCTTCTGATTAAAAGCATATAATTGGGTTTTCTCGTTTTTTGGTGTACATTCCTCCGTTCATAGTTTTTATAGTTAAAGCGAGATACTTTTAACAAAGTTAATTTTTATTAGCTTTTAATCAAAAGTAAAAATACCCCCCCCCATAAAAATTCCAAATATTTACGTATGTTTTACAGCATGTTTTTTATTTTTTCAGGCTTAGCCTGCATTATTCATGGAATTCCCTTTGTGCAGATTTGAATCATCTAATCCCCCAGTCATATTTTCATATTTCAACGAGTTTAGATGACAAGCGAGCAGTTTTTATCAGATGTTACTCCTGAGTTTCTTCTTCAGCTTCTTCCTCAGCGATTTTCTTCTCATGGGCTTCAATGGCTTTTTCGTTCAGGATATCTTCTTCAATAAGGATATTGTACCATTGAATGAGTTTTTTCATATCAGCGAGACGTACTCTGTCTTTGTCATAATCAGGCATAATTCGTTCCATGAAACTCATAAGTTCATCGTTTGATGATTTGTGAGACATTGTTGGTTTGCCTTCTTCCAGCTCAAAAATGGTATTAAAAACCTCGACCAGTGGCTTTTCTTCAGTTTCAGTGTAAATAGCAATATCCTCCAACGCTGATATTTTTGCTGTGGCAAAGGCCGGAAAGCGCTTTTTTGTGTCCAATGATTCAACAATTAAACTATTTCGTGCCTGATTTACCATTTTGTAAAGGCCCGGTTTTCCTGCGATTGATAAAATTCCTTCCAAATACATATTCTACTTCAATTTATCTGATTAATAATTTATGCAATATTGCGTTGCTGTTTAATTGTTTCGTAGGCTTCATTTACTTTTTGAAATTTCTCTTTTGCTGATTTCTGAAAATCTTCACCGAGGTGAGCTACCTTGTCTGGATGATATTTGATGGCCATTTTCCGATAGGCTTTTTTGATTTCTTGTTCGGTTGCCTCTGGAGAAATTTCGAGAATTTTGTAGGCAGCATCAGCATCTTTGACAAACATTGATTTAATTGATATAAAATCTTTATCATCCATGCTTAGTAATCTGGCAATTTCTTCGATTTTGTCGATTTCAATTTGTATCACCCTTCCATCTGCGCTGGCAACACCAAATAATAAGTGAATGAGCTGGAGCCTTTCGCTATATGGCATGTTTCGCTGAATTTGTTCACAAACATCTGCGAGCGGAATGTCTTTTTTCAAAACATCGCGAAGCATGAGTAGTGCTTCAGTAGATTTTTCATAACCAAAACTTTGAGTGAAAAAGTCTTTGACATAATCCAGTTCAGATTTCATGACTTTGTCATCTGCTTTCATGACAGCAGCGATTAAAACAATCAGGGACGCTGCAAAATTGCCGCGTGCCGAACCATAAATGGTGCTTGTTTTTGAGCCGTCAAAAATACTGCCGATTGTAAATCCTAATATTGCGCCGATTGGTCCTCCGAGAGCCCAGCCAAGGCCTGCTCCAAGCCATTTGCCATATTTAGCCATTGTGTGTGATTTTATTATAAATGTTTAAAATTTGAGGAAGCACTTCTGCTTCATCGTTATTGTTTATCAAAAATGTTGCCAGATTTTTATGATTTTCAGGGTTTTGTTGGGAAGCGAAACGATTCTTTACTTCTTTTTCGGAAATTTCATCGCGCGCTAATATCCGTTTTAAGCGCTGATTCTCATCTGCCAGTACAAGAATGGTTGCATCTAAAGTTTTGTACAAACCTGTGTCAAAAAGTATTGCCGCTTCAATCATAACAATGTCATATTGGCATGAATCAGCCCATTTTCCAAAGGCAAATCTGACTTCAGGATGCACAATTTTATTTACGGTATTTCTTGCTGCATCATCACTGAAAATGAGCTCTGCCAAGGCTGATTTGTTTAAGTGTTTCCCTAAGTATATGTTTTCTCCAAATGCTTGAATCAGTTTGTGTTTTATTTGTGGCGATTTATTTATGAGCTCACGGGCTTCCGTGTCAGCATAAAAAACTGGGATGCCTAGCTTTTCAAATGCTTTAGCAATACTTGATTTGCCACTTCCTATACCTCCTGCTATCCCTATTTTCATTCTTCCGCAGATGATTTTTTCAGAATAATTTGAATTTGTTTTGGCACAATCTCAATTCCTTGGATAAACTCCGGTTTTTTTGAAATGTTCAATTTCGATTTTCCATTTTCCATTTTTTGGAAGTCTGCTTCTATCGAAAAATTTTCAGGATTAATGGAATTGAATTTTGAGATAGGGACTTGCAGGTTAAGCGTTGCTTTCCCGGGAATGGACGTTGCTGTATAGTTTGTCGGTAAATTTATAATTTTTATGGGCACTTTTAAACTTGCTTCCGTATATTCTCCTACCTTAATGCTTACTTGAATCCTATCAGGCTGCATTGATATTCCGGGGATGGGTTTTAATATGACATAGCGTTTTAAATCTCCTCTCAAATTGAGAAATGATTTATTTTCTGTAGCCGCATATTGAATATGTTCTAATTTTCTCGGGATGCCTTGTATTTCTATGCTGTCGGGAGTTAACTTTGGTTCTGAAATAATCATGTGTTGTTTTGCTGCAGAATAGTCAATGTGCAGCTTTACCGGTACTTTCTTCGTTTCCGCAGGTTTTGTGATAAAGTGGATACTGTCCGGTAGTACTCGAATCAGAGAGACTTCTCCTTTAATGCGGCTTTCTGCAATATTATAAAGGTCTTTTCCCAAAAGATAGAATTCTCCATCGAACTTTCTTTTTAATGGCGTTTTTTTTAGGTTGACTCGAATCGGTGATTTTGAGTAATTGATTTTACAACTTAAAATGTCGTACCCATGTCCGTTGACTTCAAGATATAAATACTCCGGCAGTCGATTTTGAATCTGAATTTCTTTCGGGATATTTGTAAACTTAACCGGATATTTCAGTCTTTCAACATAATCTTTGTTTAAGGCATTTAGCAACCATAAAATTGATGAAATAAGAAGAAATAAACCGAAAATCAAAGCGTTTCGGTTTATTCTAATTGTCTTTATACGTTGAAACCAGACAAGTAATATGTTGGTTTTGTTTTCCAAACTTGATTAACGTTTTTGTTGTGGTGCTCCAATCGGGTTGACTGTTGATTTTTCAACGGTGATTACAACGTTGTCAGATATTTCAACATCGATAGTGGTTTCATTCATTGCTTTAATTTTGCCATGAATTCCACCTGCGGTTACCACTTTATCACCTTTGCTAAGTGCTTCTCGAAATTTCCGCGTTTCTTTTTGGCGTTTCATTTGCGGACGAATCATGAAAAAGTAAAAAACTACGAGAATTAGGATCAGAAAAATAAAACTCTGATATTCCTTTCCTGGTTGATTTTCTGTGGATGTACCACCCATTAAAATAATTCCTAAAATGTTCATATAATTTTTAATTTAAAGTGTTACTAATTTACGATACAATATTACAAAGAATCCTTAACTCTTGAGCTTTTGGTTGAGTATTTGCAAAAACCTTGATGGTTTTGTTTTGTTCTCCGTTTCTTCCGTGACTATCAAAAATCACTTCAATACTTCCTTTTTCTCTCGGTTTAACAGGTTCTTTCGAGTATTTTGGCGAGGTACAGCCGCAAGATGCTTTTACATTGTTGATGATTAATTCTGAGCCTCCGGTGTTCGTGAAAGTGAAGGTGTATGATACTTTTTCACCTTGGATTACTGTGCCAAAATTATATTCTTTCACGGGAAAGTCAAACTCAGGCAGTTTGCTCATGTCGGCATCTCCATCCGCAGTAATCGGATTCTGCACATCTTCTGTCGAAATCTGACCATCAGCATTTCCTTCATTTTTCTTGTCTTCATTGCAGGAAATGGATAGTATTGTAATCAATATTACGATAAGAATGATGTTTAAATGCTTCATGTTCAATAATTTTTCGTAAAAATACAATTTTATCTTTTGTATGACAAATTTATTAAGAATTATCAACTAAGCCTCTTGTAGATTTGTTGATTTTTTCTTCAG
>Ga0307990_1000943_pt1 | contig 24933 bp, 13 predicted proteins | sample EllFjometagen129_FD_203168 | JGI IMG/M metagenome (GOLD analysis project Ga0307990, IMG submission 203168) | Marine microbial communities from Ellis Fjord, Antarctic Ocean - #129 | ecosystem: Environmental > Aquatic > Marine > Unclassified | place: Southern Ocean | collected 2014-10-08
AAAATAAATGAGGGTAAATGAAGGAGTGTTTTTTTATCTTATTTTCCGGTGGCTGAAATAATCGGATTCCGCATGGTTACGCGATAAGTAAAAAACAATAATTCTAAAATGCAGGAAACAAAAGATACATTTTATTATTATTTTTTTCACCTATCGCGAAGAGAAGAAAATAACAGGAGATAGAAAACATAAAGTAATAATTTTATCCATTCCGATTAATTTAATATTAAAAATAATCAACACTGACGGGGCGGGTAGCTTTCCTTCCCCCTTTCTCCCCCCTAAAACCCCTCTCTAAACCCCCTTCTTTATACTTTTTTGCTTTGGTTTCAATCCCTTGCCTCGCAAAAGGGGTAAGTGCAGGTGTAAGTGTGCTGATGCTTTGCTGTTGGCTCGGGATATTCTACGTCGCTAAAAAAACAAGGTAAGGTTATTTATAATAGGGGGGAGTATAAGGGGGACAGAAAAACTGCGGTCGATTCACCCCCTACTCTAAAAGCATAATTGCATCTCTTATCGAGACCCTCTCTCCCTTGCCCCGCCCCTATTTGCGAACCTTTTCGTGCATCTGCCATCGTTTGTGGTTTCGTCCTCTTCCCGTAAAAAAAAGATAATCACAAACACCTGCAAGTAGGAAAGAGATATTTTGCCTGGTTTGTGCTTTTCTTCTTTTTCGGTGGCCATAGCTTTCTGATTCTTTGCGTTTACGCGATAAGAAAAAATACTTCAAAGCAAAAAGAAAAACACTTTTTTATTGAAGATATTTTTACCTATCGCGGGGAGAAGAGAAGGAAAAGATGAAAGTATAAGAGCGGGCAGTAAAGACAAAGAGCAATGCATCCCCCGGATAAACAGTAATTTGCCTGGTGGAAGCATTGCCGGAGAAAGAGTATTGCTTTTTTTAAACAGGGGAAAATCATCCCTCTTTTATAAAAAGCAATACCAGGAATAGAAAAGCGAAAAATAAAGCATAACACTCAAAAAATAATTAAAATTTATTAAAAGCGGAAATTTGAATTTATTTTTATCGTGTAATGCTAAAGAGAAGACGAATGCTTAAAAAATATATAAGAAGGAGAAAATCACTCCCCCTCTTATATATTTTTATCCTGATATAGAATGTGTAGCGGATAGCAACGGTTGTTTAATCTTTCTCCCGTAAAAAAAAGATAAAAAATAAATGAGGGTAAATAAGCGGGAGCTTTTTATCTTATTTTCCGGAGACTATTTTTGCCCGATTCTGTGCGGTTAGCGATAAGTAAAAACATCCATAAATAAAAAGTTAAAAGAAAAAGAAACATTTTTATTTATGTATTTTTCACCTATCGCAAGAGAAAATCCATTATTTTCCGGACCATCTAAAATACAATTAAGATCTTAAAATAAGCCTTTTAAAGTTTTTTAATTTAAATAATGTAAAGAGGACTTTATTGAATTAAGATTGATAATCACCAGCAGCTTCCGGCTGATACAAAATCTCTTCGACCTTCAATTTTGTTACTCCTGCTGGCACCTTCCATTCAATAATATCTCCAACTTTATAACCAAGCAATGCAGTACCAATTGGTGCTAAAATAGATATTTTGCCCTGGTCAGCATTAGAGTCATCAGGAAAAACCAGCCAGTAAACCATATCTTTCTGTGTATTTATGTCCCTTAGGCGAATCTTGGAATTCATTGTAATAACATCATTGGGAATATCTTGAGAATTAACCACCTCTCCCTTATCTAATTCATCCTCCAATTCCTTTAAATACTTTTTGTCTCCATTATCGAACTCTCTCGCCACCATTATCAATTCTCTTAACCTCTTCGTATCATTTTCGGTAATATAAATTAGTTTTTTTGACATAAGACTATTCTCCTTTTTATACTTTTATAAAAACCTATATTTTAACTTCTGAGTCAATTTTCTTTTTATCAAGATCATCTTTGGGGGTACAAAATTCGCAGTTATTTTAAGATTTATATTTGCCTAAGATGAATTGCACATTTACAAAAAGCTTTAAACTGCGAAGTGCAAATAATCAACTTCTTTTACGGTATCAATAAATTTCTATCATTCTACTAAATTTCCAATCATTTAGTGTAATACAATTATAAAAAGGGGAATGCTGCAAAAATAATATTTTCCTAAAGAGGCGAAGAAAAGGAATGTACTATCAAACCTTTTCTTGTATATATTTTAAGTATATCATGGGTTTAAGAAAATACCAAAGGTAGCCATAAACACAATAGGTTAAAAAATAATAAAATATATCTTTCTTTTTCTGTTTTTTTATTTGAAAGAGTTTTAATATAGCGGGAAATCCCAACTATAAAGACGCGGGAGTCTATGATCTTAAAATAAGCCCTTTAAAGCCCTTCAATTTTAATCATATACAAAGGTACCAAAAATAATTTTCAGCCAAGCTTCATGCGTTAAATATTGTTTTATCAAGTACGTTTGTTTAATCTCGGCATTATAATAATTTCTTTTACTAAATATCCATTGAGTATTTTATTCCCTTTGATTTTATTTCTCCCGGCGTTTGTAGAAGCCGGCGCCGCAAAAAATCTCGTGCTTAATTGTTTGCCTGCATTTTTTTGCGGTGCTGAGCCTTCTATAAACGCCTACGGTGTCACCTATGTAAACTCTTGGAATAGTTTTTAGTATTTTTTTTATCGAAAGATTATAGGCCGCTTTAGCACCGGATAAAAAAAATATTTAAATGGTTAAGTAGAGTGATCAGGAAGAGAAGGTAAGACAGTCGATTGGTAAGGATATAGGCTTTGCCCTGTGATGAAAAGTATCAGATTTAGCCCGCCATGATATTTTTAATCCGGTTAAAAAAGCTTTTAGCCGGTGGTCTCTTGATACGATTATTTACGGCGGCATTTTCGGGGGAATCGTAGGAAGAATAGCCAAAGAGCCAGATAATAATCAATCCTTTGGCTATTGCTGAAGGGCTTTTTTATTTTTTTAAATTAATTTTTCAGAAAAAGAAGGGTTTTTGAATAAGCTTGTAGTATATAATAAATAATACATTGAATGAGATTTATTTATTAAAATGGTTGAAGTAAAAAAGGTGGTGATATTAAATGGGAGATAAAAATCCGAAAAAGTTGAAAAAAAAGAAAAAAATAACTAAGAAGGTTGTTGAGCAATCCAAAATCACTACCGAAAAAGTCTTAGGAAAGAAAACCAAAAAATAACAATATAAAAATAATCAAATCGTTATTTAGTAAAGAATAAGGCACGTGATAAATTCGCACCTTGATTAAGTATTAAAAACAGGTGAAAGAAGGAGTTAGTATAATTGGATAAAAAATGAGTATTAGTTGGCAGTCTGATATGTCAAGAACCAGAAATATTGGAAGCATTTTTAAAATCCTTAATAAATTGAATAAAAATACCTATTGCCTCACCTAAAAATGTACTTAAGACTACTTTTGTATTAGTTGAAAAAAAATTAGGATATTAATCTATTAATTCTCCTTTCATAATTTTGGTTTAAAAAGTAATTCAAAAAGCACTAGTCAAGACTTGCTGTAATATTGAAGAATTAACTGATTTAATCTAATATTTTCTATTATCATATCCCCCTTAAAAGTTCCAAACGCGTCCAATAGGGGGAGCCAGTTAGAACGAGAAAACCCTTTAGCCTTTTGCTGAAGGGTTTTCTCGTTTGGGATTTTTTTAAAAAGAAGGATTTTTAAAAGATTTGTTGTATAATTTGTAATTCGAACAAATTCCCTTTGCATTTCTTAGATAATTGTATATTATTTTAGACGTACATCTATTTTTTTAGATAATATGTTTGCTTTAAAAGCAGCTGAAATTTTTCTTAAAAAGGCTCGGGAGCTTACCAAAGATTTGCATTAATCCTTAAGATGATGATATAGGCCGCTTAGGTTTAGAGTCTTTAAAAAAAATGGCTTTTATTTGTTCTTTGCGGAATTTTATCTTAGTTTCTCTCCCCCTTTTCCTCTTCTTTTTTTTGAATTATCTTCCTTGATTTCATTTCTCCCGGCGTTTGTAGAAGCCAGTGCCGCAAAAAATCTCGTGCTTAATTGTTTGCCTGCATTTTTTGCGGTGCTGAGTCTTCTATAAACGCCTACGGTGTCGCCTATAAAATCTCCTGGAATAGTTTTAGTATTTTTTTTATCAAAAGATTATAGCCCGCTTTAGCACCGGATAAAAAATATATTTAAACGTATAAGTATAGTGATCAGGAAAAGAAGGGGAAGTCATGCGATTATTAAAAATATAGGCTTTGCCCTGTGATAAAAAGTATCAGATTTAGCCCGCCATTATATTTTTTTAACCTGGTCAAAAAAGCTTCTGGCGATCGGCCGCTATGAAACACAAAGATAAGCATTTGTCCTCTCCATGAGTTTTACTTTTGCATTTGGTTTTTTGCAAGTATTTTTTTATATCTTTGGTGTGAAGATACAATTTTCTGCAAATATTTATATGTTTCTCTTTTAAAAATATCACACCATTTAATTTTTTATAAAAGTCTAATATTTTTTGCTGGTTTTTTTATTAAAATGATGAAAATTCCTATTAATATCATTCCTACACAAAAAATCTGAGCTAAATTAAAAGGTCCCAATTTAAAAGTTGCATAAGAAATTGGTTCTCGAAAGAATTCGATAAAAAAGCGGGCTAAACCATATCCTATAAGATATATGGAAAGAAAAAAACCGTCAAAATATTTCCTTTTCCTTATATTCCAAAAAATTAAAAATAGGACTATTCCTTCAAAAAAAGCCTCGTAAAGTTGAGAAGGATGTCTTAATTGTTGAGTAGGGTCTAAAGGAAAATACATTCCCCATGGTAAGGTAGTAACTCGACCGTAAAGCTCGCCATTTATAAAATTACCTAATCTGCCGAAAGCATACCCTAAGGGAACTGCGGGAACAAAAAGGTCGGCAAAATGCCAATGATTTATTTTTTTTCGATAACAAAAAATAATATAAATTAATAATACCGCAATTAATCCACCATGATAAGCCATCCCTGAAATACCAGTATATTGGAGTCCATTAGAAAAATCAAAGGGAGAAATAATCTTTAATGGATTAGCCAAATAGTATTTAAAATCAGAAGAAACAACATATCCTAATCTACCTCCTATTAAGACCCCTAATATACCGTAAAACATAAAATTAAATATAGTGTCTTTTGAATATTTATAATTTTCTGTCCTGAGTCTATACAACACCAACAAATAAACAGTAATGAAAGCTACAGCATACATTAATCCATACCAATAAATTTTCACTACACCTAAAGTAAAGAATACCGGATTTAAATGTTCTGGCATATAAGACCAATTAAAGCCAAAAATTTGTTCCATTTGTCTGCAATTCCTCTTGTTATTTTGCTCTATCATCTAAACAACATTAGTTATAATCATTAATAATCTTATTTTTTCTAGGTTTTTTCCTTAGTCCAAAAAAATATCATTTATTCTTTATCGAGTATGGCTTTTACCTTTTTTTACCTTTTTCCGTAAGTTTCCACATCCTGGCAGAGCTTGCACAGAGGGTACAGTTCTCTGTATATCCTCTGCAACATTAAAAGCTAGGGGATGAATTAAGACTTTTTAGAAATCCCATTTGTTCAAGGTTTCTTAACACATGATAAACTAAACCAGAACTCATTGCTAATTTATCCGCAATGTTTTTAACCGAATGAGCGGTCCCTCTATCGATAGAATGTAAAACTTTTGTTAAAAATGTTTGTTCTTTTATAATTACCTTCTTTATCGAAAGATCGTTAAGTCAACATATTAAAAGCCGCAAACTGACCTTGTAATTCAAAGTATATGATTATAAATAGGGTCATATTTTTATTATTAACAATTGATAATTTGTTTAACAATATGGATATAACCCTAATTATCTCATTTTCTAAATAATAGCCCTATCTCCTCATGATAATCATTACGTTATGAGCCCTCCAACTTGATAGGTAATGAAAGATACCAGCCAAGCCAGTAATGTTGTGCCAAATACCAAGACAGATGTCCACTTTAATGAATTGCCTGATTCCCGATAAAACACTGCAACTGTAACAAAACATGGTATATAGATCAAACAAAATAACATAAAGGAAAAAGCTTTTAAGGGATTCCACACCGGATCATTTTGTAAAGCTTCCTTTAAGGATACAGGTTCATCAATATCCACTTCGCCCATCGAATAAATAGTACCAAAAGTACTTATCACTACTTCTTTGGCAGCTATTCCTGATAAAAGAGCGATTCCACCTCTCCAATCCTGGCCAATCGGTTTGACTACTGGTTCTATCAAGTGACCTAATTTACCGGCATAACTATTTTCAATTTGAAGTGCTCCAATTTCTTCGGCACTTAGGATTCCTAAATTATCGTTATTTTGATCTATTTGAGGGAAAGTAAAACCAATCCACATAATCACTGAAACTAATAATACAATTGTCCCGGCCTTTTTTAGGTAAAGCCAGCCCCTTTCCCACATTTTTAATAGCAAGCCTTTGATGGTTGGAATCCGATAGGGCGGTAATTCCATAACGAGATACGATGGTTCTCCCTTAAAAACTGTTTTTTTCAGCAAAAGCGAGGAACCAAAAGCTATAACGATACTTAAAACATACATTAAAAACATAAAATTGGCTGCATTTTTCGCAGCGAAAAATGCAGCGATAAATAGAGCAAAAATAGGTACTTTTGCACCACAAATCATAAAAGGAGTAACCAGCATAGTCACCATGCGGTCTCTTTTATTTTCAATGGTCCGGGTTGCCATAATAGCAGGAACAGCGCACCCATTGGTTGCCAACATAAGAGGCAAAAATGATTTACCGTGTAAACCAAATTTGGTCATGATCCGATCCATGATGAAAACTGCACGGGCCATATAGCCGGTATCTTCAAAAAAGGCAATGGCAAAAAACATAAACATAATGAGTGGGAAGAAACCGAGGACACCGCCCAGACCTCCGATTAAACCATCTACAACGAAGGATTGTAACAATCCTTCAGGTATAGCGCTGCTCGCTATTCCTCCTAACCATTTAAAGATTTGCTCAAACCATCCTACAACGGGTTCCGAGTAAGTAAAGGTAAATTTAAAGATACCATACATTACTAACGCGAAAATGGGCAATCCCAAGATTCGATTCAATACTATTTTATCTATCTTATCTGTAATACTGAATTTGTTTCCCTTAGGCGTTTCCAATACCTGACTGCATACTCCGCTGACAAATCCATAGCGGTGATCTGCAATCATCACTTCCGGTTCTTCTCCAAAATGATTTTTCAGGTGATGCCTGCTATGTTCTTTTTGGACAGATAATGTATTTACCTGAGAAGATTCTTTTATTAAATAATTAACCTGTTTATCATTCTCCAATAATTTTACTGCAAGCCAACGTGAGGGATATTTTTCATTTAATTCACTGTCTTTTTTAATAATATTTTCAATTTTTGTAATTTCGTCTTGTATTTCATTCCCATAATCTATCATTACAGGAATATCTTGATTTTGTTTTTCTTTCAGTTCAATAATGGTATCTAATATTTTTTGGGTCCCTTTATTTTTATTTCCCACGGTGGGAACAATTTTAACACCAAGTATTTTTGATAAAAGGAGATAATTAATAATTCCACCTTGTTTATCGACGATATCCGCCATATTCATAGCCAATATAATAGGTCTTCCCAGCTCCATAAGCTGAGTGACAAAATAAAGATTTCTTTCCAGGTTGGTTGAATCGACAACATTGACAATGATGTCCGGCTTCTCATTAATAATGACATCCCGGGCAACTACCTCGTCCTCTGAGTAGGCAGAAAGACTATAGGTCCCGGGTAGATCGATCACTCTAATTTGATATTCCTGGTAAGTTATAATCCCTTCTTTTTTTTCTACCGTTACTCCCGGATAATTGCCTACATGTTGTCGAGTTCCGGTCAAATTGTTAAAAAGGGTAGTTTTGCCGGAGTTAGGATTTCCGGTTAAGGCAATCTTAATTTTTTTCACTATTTTTTTCCTCCTTGACGATTAATTTTTCTGCCAATCCTCTTCCCAACATTATTTTTGTTCCTTTCAGAGAGATGGTAATCGGTCCAAAACCATGATTATGAGAGACTTCAAGGGTTACTCCGGGCACCAATCCCATATCTAATAACCTTTGATACACACCATAGCCGCCTTTTATATTAATCAAGACCACTCTTTCGTTATTTTTTTTGTCTGATAACTTGCAAATCATTATTCTACCTCAACTAATATTTTTTATGCCAGGGTGGTTTGTAGGCACTTTTAGAATTTGTTACTCCTTCTACCTCAACTAATATTTTTTCCGCTTCTTCTTTTCTGAGCGTCAACTGGTAGCCTTTAATTAAAATATCAATCGGACTACCCAAAGGGGCTACTTTTAAAATTTTTACCTGGACATTTGATACAATACCCATATCCAACAATTTCTGCTTTAATTCCCCGGTGGTACTATTTTTCTTTACCCATCCTGATTCACCTTTTTTTAAGTTGCTTAATGGTTTTAACATAATCTTTTTCCTCCATGTTATTTATATATAATGAGACTCAATCTCATATAATAATTAAAAAAATTTACTTTTCTTCCTCCTTTATTATTTTATAGCAATCTTTGCAATATCCTTTAATTCCCAGTTTGTGTTCCAAGGGCGTAAAATTATATTTTCTGCAAACTTCATTTTGCAATTTTTCTATTCCTTCATTATAAAATTCTATGGTCTTTCCACATTTAATACAGAGCAAATGATCATGATGTTTTTTGTTAAAAACAATCTCATAACTTTTTTTATCTTGGCAGCGGAGGGTTTCGCCAATTAAGCCACTTTGAAGCAATAGGGGTATAGTCCGATAAACCGTTGCCCGGGATACATGATTGCTATGTTTACGCAATTTGTCAAAAAGATCATCTGCGTTAAAATGTTTATGGAAAGAAAATGCTGATTTTAAAATATGTTTTCTTTCAGAAGAATATTTTAACTCTTTTGATCTTAGAAATTCTTCAAATTTCTGCTCCGCATCAATCAATGAAAGTCTCCTTTTTATATACTGATATTAAGACTCATTATCATAATAAAGTATTGGTCCTCATTTGTCAATAGTCAATGTGCCACGTCGCACATGAAAGCTCTTAGGATAATTTTAGTATTTTTTATACTGACGATCTGGCGGTTGGAAGGTTTTATTAATAAGCCTAAAAAAAACATTTATAGTCCACGGAAAAGAAGGGGTTACCCGGGAAATCTCGAAAGAAGTTGAAAGAGAGTTGAATATTTCGACTTATATTTCTGAAATAGAAGAAACTTTAATGGCCAAGGGGAAACAGTAATTTCAGAAGAAAAGGCTCTTTAAAAGAGAGAAATAAACAAGATAACGAGATAGAAAAAAGTTTAGAGAAATTAAAATCTTCGCTCTATCTTGTATTAAAGAAATTGGAACAGAAAAGTGAAAAGGGTAAAGAAAATGGAGAATTGGCAGAAATTAAAAACAACCTGATTCGATTGTAAAAAGAATCCGTTGAGTTAAACATGCTATAAATCCATAAGTTAAAGAAAAAAAATTATAAGTAAAAATATCATATAAATAATAAAGAATTAAAAACGATATCGGAGGGATTCCTCCGATATCGTTTTTAGAAAAGCCAAGAAAGCACCTTAAAATTTACATTTACTCCAATTTTATATCTATTTCCTTAGGTTTACTTTCTTTTGTCTTAGGAAGAACAATTTCCAGTACACCATTTTTAAAAGAAGATTTTATTTTATTTAAAGGAAGATTCAAAATCAAGCAAACGAGAGAAGGTAAAGCAAAGAACTTTCTATTTTTTTATTTCTTCTATTAGTTCTTCTACCTCTTCCAATTTTTTCGGCAAGGTATGGGGCATTCCTTTTTTCCTAATATATACTTTTTCCCAAAAGGGGTCAGAAAGCTTCCCATATTCTTTAGAGTATTTATCTAAGTGTGCAGCGCATTTAGTGAGTATGGTATGTGCATTATCATGAGTGGGGTAGGCGTTACATTCTTTAACTACTTTTCGTAGTACTTCAGGATGGTCAATAATCATACAGGGTCTCATGCGGTTGTCAAATTTTGGTTTTTTTTGTTCCTCTCTTATTTTTTTAAAGAGGGGCGAATTTAAGGCTTCCCTTAAGGTGGCATTCTTTACATTGTGTGTTGCACAATGAGTGAAGACACAGGGCTCATAATCCCCTTTGACGTTAATATGCAGGTATTGGCGACCTCCGGCAATGCATCCATTGACGTGCATCCCATCATTCCAGAAATCACCGATAAAAACCGGATAGGCATTTCTAAGATAATTAACCCTTCTCCAACCATAGAGTCTTTGTTTCGGAGTCTGCATTAAGTTGACGTCAGGTTCTCTGCCGATAGGAATGTAAGTAAAATACCAGCCAAATATACAGCCTTTTTCTTCGGTTAATAGTTTCATTAACTTATCCTTGTAGATGACTTCTGTATTATACCTGGTAGGAGTAGCGGAAAAACCATAAACTATCCTTGCTTCCCGACAATTATCCATAGCCTGCATGATTTTTTTCCAAGTTCCTTGGCCTCGTCGGGCATCTGTCTCTTTTTCAAATCCTTCTATGCTTATTGCCGGGGCAACATTGCCCAATTCTTGTAATTTATAAGCCATATCTTTATCAATAAAAGTTCCATTGGTATATATCATAAATGCAACATCATGATGTTTTTTATATATATCTAGCATGTCATCTCTGATAAAAGGTTCGCCACCGGATATAACAAAAAAGTGCGTTCCCATTTCTTTGGCTTCAGTAATAACCTGGTCTACATATTCTATGGGTAAATCGTCTTTTTTAGAGTAATCGCCCGCATAGCAGCCGATACATCGAAGATTGCATCTCATGGTCGGACTGATGACGATGGTAGAAGGAGAGGGAATTCCTTCTTTTTTCTCAAAATTCTTTCTGGTTTTTGCGCCCATCAAAATATATTTGATCATGAAATTTAAAACCATTTTTTCGCGAACATGGGGGTGGATTTCTTTAAGAACCTTTTTAGCAAGGATATAAGCTGAGGCTTTGTCTTTGAATAATTTTCTTACTCTACTTATTTCAGGTTTAAGCCTGGGGGAAATTTTTTCTGCGAGATAAGTTAGTCGAATCAGGTTTTCATCGGAAGAATTAGTTAAGCCTTTAAGAATAAAGTGAATGGCTTGTTTAGTGTTATAATCTTTCAATTTATTTATATAATTCATTGTATTCCCCCTTAAAATAATAGTCTAAAAATTTTATGAAATACACGAAATATAATTATTACTTTTTATTCTTTTTATTATGCTGAGAAATTTAGTGATTATAACCATTAAAAGTATCGAATATAACTATTAAGATATCCTTTTTTAATGTTTGAATTTTACCTTTTTTGGTTAAAACAAGAGAGGGCCTTCGAATAGAGCATATACCATTATATCAAATAGTTAAAGTCATAACAATACCAGAGGCGGTTGATTTCGAAAAAGATTGACCACAGAGTTCTTCAGTCACTTTTTGAATCTTTCTGGTCGAAACACCATTAATCACCATCTCGATCATTGCCAGAACAAGAGCCTGTTCGCTTCTTTGATAGCGATTAAAAAGATCTCTTTTCAAAATGTCCCTGCCGGTGGCGGGGGACATCCAGGATAATCGTTCCGATACGGGTTGTCATCTGCCTTTCCCATATACCATTACGGTATGCTTTTCTCTCTTGATTGCGTTCATAGCGTTTTGTTCCAATCTGCTCGGTAGATTGAGCATCAAGTACTTGATTCAAAATAGATGCCAATAACTTAGAAAATGCTTTTTCTCGCCCATCCGATGTAAAAAGTCCGTGTAAAATTTCTGATTCTATTGTAATATTAAGTTAAGCCATGATTCATTCACCTCGATTGTTTTATTTTTTTGGACAATAATATTTTAACCGAGGTATGAATTTTTGGCTCATTTTTTTTACACCATTATATGGGCTTTATCGTCCCTGTGTCTTTCCTATTGAAGTAAAGGATAAAAAAGGAAAGATAAAGAAGAAATACAGATATCAGGATTATATGACTCCCTATGAGAAATTAAGGAATATACCTGATGCCCGGATATATCTAAAAGAAAGTATAACCTTTAAAAGGTTAGACAAAATAGCAAGAAGATATACCGATAATGAGATGGCAAAAAAAGTACAGTTGGGAAGGGATAAATTATTTGATAAAATATTAGCAGTATGACTCTTTATTTCAGGCTCATCTTGTATTGGATAAGACTCTCACTTGATTATCAAGGTTATTAGATGCTATAATTAAACAGGTGGTAGTGACCGCCTATTTCCATTTATTTCTTGTTAGTGATGAAAATTGTAGCCTTTGGAACCCATAGCAGTCTTTTAGTCAAAAATTTGTTTCCCGTAAAAAATTTACTATTTGATCAAACTTAGACTGTAAAATGTGGCGTTAAAGTTCTTTTACTAAGAAACATATTGTGAAGGAGGTCAATTATGTTTAAACGCATACTAGTCCCTCTGGATGGATCAAGCTTTGCTGAGCGTGCATTACCGCATGCAGAACTTTTTGCACGTATATTTGGCTCCACAATCGTTCTTCTGCGAGTCCTGGAACCTGCCCAACAAATCAATCAATTCCAACCTGTAGACCCTTTTACCTGGCAAATTCGAAAACGTGAAGCAAAATTATACCTGCAAGAAATTTCACCCCTGGTAGCAGCACGCATCAGTGGGAATGAGTCCGGCGAAGATGGCGATACCACTCGTGTTGATAGGGTCGAATGTGCCATCCGTAATGGAAAACCATCCGAAACTATTGTCAGTTTTGCTCACAAGGAGAATATTGATTTAATGGTCATCAGCACACATGGTTGGGGAGGTTTCTCCCGCTGGAACATTAGCAGTGTTGCCCAGAAAGTTATCGAAAAAATCTACCTCCCAGTACTACTGGTGCGGGCCTACGAAGAAAATAAAACGTATGATGGTGCTATTCATTATCGCCGCATTATGGTACCACTGGATAGTTCGTCGCGAGCTGAATATGTATTTTCGGCCGTTGTATCGCTGATCCGCGGAGAAAAAGACAGGCAAGGAGTAGAAGCCAGCAAACAGGGTAAAAGCGATTCCAAAAAAAAGACAGCGGAAACAGTCTTATTTTTAACAACTGTGATTCGCCCGCCAGAAATACCTGTCCCCGAACCCCATGGCGAAGAAGTTCAGGCACTTATGAATAAGTTTATACAGCTCAGTCAAGAATCAGTACGCAAATATCTTATCCGGATTAAATCACAGCTTTCTGTGCCCTGTGAGATCAAAATGATTGAACACCGCAGCGTGTCAGAAGCCCTGCAAGAATTAGACAAAAAGGAGAATATTGACCTGATCGTAATAGCTGCACATGGGTATACCGGTCAGTATCATTACCCATATGGCAGTGTTACCAGAGATATGTTGGACTTTGGTGCAAAACCAATCCTAATCATTCAAGATGTCCCGCTTTCTCAAGTTCAGCCCTCTGATTCGGAAATAGCAGCACAAAAAAGTGAGGGCCGCGACTGATGCCTGATGACAGATTACACAACAAAGCGAACATGCATGATGCGCTACAACCGGAAGAAATCGAATTCCATATTGAAAGTAAGGAAGACCTAATTTGCCATCTGGTAATGAATATCCAAAAAATAAGAAAAGACGCCTCTCGGGGCGAGGGCAATAAACGCAATGTTAATGCTTCCTATGAATCTGTGATTAAGGACCTGGAGAATATTCAAGCCTGGCTCGAGGAAGCTTATCAATCTTTTAAGAATACAAGTAGCCCAAATGTAAGTTTCAGCTATGTATCTGAATGGGTATTGGATAATTTCTACATCATCAATCAAACTGTCCGACAAATTAAAGAAGAACTGAACACCGGTTTTTATCATGATTTGCCTAAACTTGATGATGGCCAGTTCCGTGGTTATCCGAGAATTTATGTCATTGCTAAAAATACCCTGGCATATCAAGATTTACTATTCGATTCTGTAGCAATCAAACAGATTATGATCGATTTGCAAAAAGACATTCCGCTTAAAATGGCTGAGATTTGGGCATTGCCAATCTTTTTACGTTTTAGTTTGATAGAATATTTGGCTGAGGCTTTGCTTTTACTGATTAAACCTCAAACAAATCCATCTTTACCTCCATCTTCTCGCCTGATGCCCGCAATCAAGGATCCATTAAGAGATCCTGTCAATACCACTGAGGGAAGGAATATTAACAATGGGGTTGCAAACATTATTCTCAGCATGCGGGCAATTTCAGAATTAAATTGGAATGATTTTTTTGAGTCGGCCAGCGTTCTTGAAAAATTATTACGGCAGGATCCGGCAGGTGTTTATGCAGACATGGATTTCAAAACCCGTGATCTGTACCGCAGCGAACTCGAAAAATTCTCTCGTAACAGTGATTATTCGGAAATTGTTCTGGCCAATTACCTGTTGAAATTAGCCAGACATTTTTCAATTGGAAATCAGGAACCTCTTCTCTCTAAAGAGGACGATTTAAAGATTCTACAAGAGATTAAAGGTCCTAACCCAATAAGTGATTTTTCGGATTCCTCACAGGTTAATTACACCAATGGTGTTCACATTGGTGAGTTTCTTATCGGTAAATATCAGAAGTGCTTCACAGAAAAAATTGGCTACCATCCCAAGCCCAGGATTGCGATTCTAAATTGGGTACTTAAGCATGCCAATGGGGTGTACCTGGGAACAGTACTCCCTTTAACTTTACTATTTCTGGCTATTTTTGCTCTCTTTGCCAGTTTCCCACAAGGAATCCAAAGTGATTTAGCGCTTTATGACAACAATTCCTGGGTGATTTTCCGTGGCTTAGTCGGAACACCTTTTGTGTGGGTCATAGCCATTCTCCTCGGAATAGCCATAATCATACCCGCTTTTACCATAGCAACCAGCCTGGTCAATTGGATTATTACTCTGGTTATTCCTCCACGTATTTTATCAAAAATGGAATTTAAACATAGGCTTCCACGGCGTTTCAGCACCATGGTCGTAATACCAGGGATGATCAGCTCCCGTCAGGGTGTAAACTCGTTGGTAACTCAAATTGAAATGCACTATCTGCGCAATCCTGAGCCCGGTTTTCAGTTTGCGATATTAACCGACTTTGGTGATTCCGATCAGGAAACAGTCGCAGAAGATGCTGATCTTGTATCATACGGTATGGCAAAAATAGATAGACTCAATCGCAAATATGCTCACCTGCCTGTTGAGGTTCCATCTAGACAAAATAAAAAAGCAACTCCGACTCGAGGAAATGCGGATCAAATTACAAGCCGCTTTTTCTTTTTTCACCGCAAAAGACTATGGAATCCATCAGAAGGAAAATGGATGGGCTGGGAACGTAAACGTGGAAAATTGCATGAGTTCAATAAGCTCATACGGGGTGCCAGCCAACACACGTTTATTTCGTTAACAGATGATTTCAAACACAACCCTCACATATTGAATCATATCAAATACGTAATTACCCTCGATGACGATACTATCCTGCCGGTTGGTGCAGGTAAACGGCTGGTTGGAACGATGGCCCATCCCCTCAACCATCCTGTTTTTTCTGAAAAGAATAAAATGGTAATCTCCGGTTATACCATTCTACAGCCACGTATGGAGATTCACCCCAAAAGTACCAATCAATCTTTATTTACACGCCTGTTTGCCGGGGATGCCGGCCTGGATCTTTATACGCTGGCAGTATCTGATGCGTACATGGATCTTTTTGGTGAAGGTATTTACGTTGGCAAGGGAATTTATGATATTGACGCATTTGAAAAAAGTATAGGCACGAATATTCCTGAAAACACTGTGCTTAGTCATGATTTATTGGAAGGAAATATGGGACGTGCCGGTCTGGTGACAGATATCACCATGGTAGAGAAATATCCTCCCAGTTATATGGCAATGATCTTACGTCAAAAACGCTGGATTTGTGGCGACTGGCAGCTTTTACCCTGGTTATTCAAACCTAATGGCAAGACCTTTGGGTTTAATATCATCGACCGTTGGAAAATCTTTGATAATTTGCGCCGTTCCTTATTGGCACCAGCTTTATTATTTATCTTCTTTTTTGGCCTGCTTTTTTTACCCGGACTGGCTGGTCAGTGGATGTTGATACTTACCCTGACGCTCGGTGTTCCTTTATTAACCGGCATCACCCGCAGCGCATTACAAATGATTGGAGGTGAGCACGCAGGACTTGCCTTACGGCCAATCTGGCGCACATTCTTACGGTGGATCTTGGCGATTACCTTCCTGGTATACGAAGCGCATATTGCTGTTGATGCCATACTGAGCACACTCTACCGCTTGTTTATCAGTCATAAGAACTTACTGCAATGGACAACGGCTGCAAAAACTGCACGGTTGTTTAATATTCGAAACCGTCGCAATATTGCCTGGCAAAAAATGCTCATTTCAGTACTATTTGCAATGGTCCTGGCAATTATGCTGCCATTACTTCCATTTATGGTGCGAAGTGATATAGTCCCTTTGCTGATAACATCCGGGATGGTTCTGCTGCTGTGGCTGCTCGCACCCATCGTCGTATTTTGGATAAACCGCCCTATCATTGAGGGCCCTGATCCACTGAAGAGCGACGAAATTAATTTACTACGGAAGGTAGCCCGTCGCACATGGGGTTTCTTTGAGCGTTTTGTCGGACCGGAAGATTACTGGCTGCCCCCCGATCATTTTCAAGAAACACCGAGAATCAGGATCGATCATCGCACTTCACCCACCAATATTGGGTTATTGTTGACATCAACATTGGCAGCCTACGATCTTGGTTATCTCGATTATTTAGGCTTGATGACCCGCTTAAAAATGACCATGGAAAGTGTGAAACAGTTAGAACGCCATCGTGGGCATTTCTTAAACTGGTACAACACACTTACTCTGGAGGCTTTGAACCCGCGCTATGTATCGACAGTGGATAGCGGTAACCTGGCCGCTTGCCTTATCGTCGTTGCTCAGGCGTGTCAAAAGATGCCATCTGAAAGGATTTTTCGTTGGGAACTTTGGCAGGGATATCTTGACCCACTAACAAACTTGATTGATGTCCTTTCCACGATCCGCAATGAAAAATTTAGCGAGGAAATCAGGACAATCAATAAACAAATATCAGATTTACAGGTTAAAATAATATCCGTAAAAGCCAAACCTGATCAATGGTATCCATTATTTGTACACATCAAAGATAATTTCTGGCCGGAAATTTCTCAGCAATTATTACGATTAATTAATATTTCCGAAAAGGCACTTGATCGTGAAAAACTATTAGAGCTTAAAACAATCATCTTACATCTGGAACAACACCAAAAAACATTTCACCGCAGTATTATGGAATTTCTACCATGGGTGCCTTTCCTAAGAGAAATACCATCTCAATTGCAAAAAAATGAATTTAAGGACACTCTGACAAAATTAATTAAAAATCTGCCAAATAACCTCAAATTTAAAAATTATCAGATGGCCACAGAACGGGCTCTTCCTTTAATCAATGCATTGCTGAAGAAATACCAGTTATCACAACAATCCAGCCATGGTGGTAATTTAACCATTCATGGTGATGACCGCAAAATCCAAAGCAAGGCAGAAAATTGGCTTAACAGCTTGAAAAAAGAAGTATTGGCCTCTCGAAAGAATGTCCAGGAGATTCTCAGTCAATACCAAGATATGGCACACGATGCCGATAAACTTGTCGAAGAAATGGATTTCCGCTTCTTATATGACTCTCAACGGCGGGTTTTTCATATCGGCTTCAACCTCGATACTGGTATATTGGATAATAATTATTACGATTTGCTGGCATCAGAAGCGCGGATTGCTTCCATTGTTGCTATTGCTAAACGGGAAGTCCCACAATCTCATTGGCTCTATCTCGGCCGGCCGGCTACACGGATAGAAAATACAAACACTTTGCTTTCCTGGAGTGGTACCATGTTTGAATACTTACTGCCATCACTTTTTTTACGTTCTTCTGCCGGTACATTATTGGCAGATAGTGCCAAAGGTGCAGTTAAACAACAGATTGCCTATGCAAAATCTAAAGGCGTACCCTGGGGTATTTCAGAATCGGGTTTTTATCGTCTTGATGCCGGTCACAGTTATCAATACCAGGCTTTTGGTGTGCCGGGGCTGGGATTCAAACGCGGTTTAGACAAAGACATCGTAATTGCCCCCTATGCATCACTCATGGCAGTCAGCGTTAATCCACAGGCCGTTGTCAAAAACCTGCGTATCTTGATAGACCGTGAAATGTTCGGTATGTATGGATTATATGAATCCATAGATTTTACCCGTAACCGCCTAAAGATTAATGAAGATGCGGCAATCGTTGGCGAATATATGTCCCATCATCAGGGCATGCTCTTTATAGCACTCGACAATTATCTACACAACGATATAATGGTTAAGCGGATGCATCGTGATAGACGTATTCAGAGTGTAGAGTTGCTGCTTCAGGAACAGGTTTCACCTGTCAGTGCCACCCAAGAAGTCGACACGGAAGAAGCCAAGGCCATCTCCCACCTGGAAAAACCGCTGGTCAGCATCGAACCCTGGGAAGTTCCCGTTAGAACAACTATCCCGCAAATACATCTGCTTTCCAACGGCAGTTTCCGTGTACTCATTTCGAACATGGGATCCGGTTATGTTAGCTGGCGTGAAAAAGATTTAACCCGTTGGCAGCCTGATCCCGTATTGGACAATTGGGGAAATTGGATATATATCCAGGAGATGGACAATTCTAAAACCACTGTCGGCAAATTGTGGTCAGCAGCCTATCAGCCCCTGCCGGTTGATGCTGAAAATATGCAGGTCAGTTTCTATGCACACATGGTTGTCTACCGGCGTGTCGTTGACCAACTGTCCTCTGTCATGGAAGTCACTGTTTCCCCGGATGATCCTGTAGAAATTCGCAGAATTTATCTCCAAAATAATAGCAATCACACCCGCAGGTTAAGAATAACCTCCTATGGTGAAGTGATTTTGGCAACCCATGCAGATGATAGTCAACACCCGGCTTTTAATAAACTATTTATTGAAAGTGAATATGTAGAAAAATTGGGATTACAGATCTTTTCACGCCGTCCCCGGTCGAATGTAGAAACACCTCTCTTGATGGGTCATATGCTCCTTGGGAAGAATGAGGAGCTGGATGTGCGTCATGAGGCAGATCGGAATGTATTTATCTGTCGCGGACATGGAAGCCGCGACCCACAAGCGTTGTTTTCTGAAGAATACCTGCGTGGTTCTAGTGGTGCAACCCTGGATCCTATTTTCGCGCTTGGTTCTGAGATTACTGTCGCTGCCCATGAAGACAAACAGATCGCCTTTCTGACTTTTGCCGGGGAAAACAAACAGGAATTGATTGCCCTTGCTGAGAAATTTCATACCTGGCCATTAATTGACTATACTTTCCACCAGGCTGATATCCACAGCCAGCAACAGCTCGAAGAAGAGGGACTGGACAGTACAATGTTGAAGGATATCTTAAAAGCCTTTTCAGCCCTGGTTTATCCATATAAAAATTTACGCGCCGCATCCGAAATACTGGCGGCAAACCGCCTTGGACAATCCGCATTGTGGCCCTTTGGAATATCAGGTGATTTTCCAATCTTGCTAGTAACCGTGGGTGATAACAAACAACTCGATATCGTACGTGAAGCTCTGCTGGTGTTCAAATATTTATGCAGCCGAAATTTTAAAATTGAACTTGTCATCCTCAATCAACAACCTACTGATTATGGTGCAGAATTAAACGGCTTGATCCATCGCCTGGTTCGCAAAACCAACTGTGATAATTACTTGAATTTGCGTGCTGGAATATATATTCTCTTTCATGATCAAATGACACACGAGGAAAACATTCTCTTACAGAGTGTTGCAGGGGTGGTTCTCAGGGGTGAAAATGGCCCGCTTTCCCGGCAGTTACCCGATTACTCTATTCCTGTTCACCATTTGCCCAAATTTTCTCCGTCACTTCCACCCAGGCCACAGCCAACACTGGAATTGCCAGTACCAGGCAATTTACAGTTTTTCAATGGATACGGCGGTTTCTCATCCGATGGAAAAGAATACCATGTGCTGGTTGAACCCGGCAAAGAAACACCTGCCCCCTGGGTAAATGTAATCGGTTACCCACAATTCGGTTTCATGGTTACCGAGGCGGGGAGTCAGACGACTTGGGCAATCAATAGTGGTGAAAACCGGTTGACCCCCTGGTCTAACGATCCTGTGCAAGATCCAACTGGCGAAGCACTATACCTGCGTGATGAAGAAACCGGTGAGGTCTGGACTCCAACACCGCAACCCGCTAATGCCGGGCAACCACACCTTGTTCGCCATGGGGCCGGATACACAATTTTTGAACACCAATCGCATGGTATCCGGCACAGCTTAACCTTGTATGCCAGCCCATCTGATCCGGTAAAAATAATTCGATTGAGAGTTACAAATCTTTCAGACCATAATCGCCGATTGACTGCAACTCAATATATTGAATGGGTATTGGGAACGACCAGAACAAAAAACAGTGCCTTTATCATTCCGGAATATGATTTTGAAACTGAGAGCTTACTGGCGAATAACCCTTATAACAGCGAGTTTAACCAGAGGACTGCTTTCCTGAGTGCCAATAAAGAAATTCATGGCATGACAGCCGATCGAACCGAATTCCTTGGCAGAGCCGGGACAACCAGGGCACCGATTGCACTGGAACGCCTGGGGCTTGAGAAACGGATAACGGTTGGCGAAGACCCCTGTGCAGTATTACAGGTTCATGTTGATCTGGGACCCCAATCCACTGAGGAAATCTGTTTCATCCTTGGACAGGGGAATGACCGTAGCCACGCGATTGAACTCATTAAAAAATATAAGCAGTCGGAAGCAATCGAGCAAGCTTTTAAGGAAACAACTGACTACTGGGATAAACTGTTGGATACTATCGAGGTAGAGACGCCTGACAAAGCCATTAATTTAACACTCAACCGCTGGAGCCTGTACCAGACGTTATCATGTCGTATCTGGGGTCGAACAGCATTTTACCAATCCAGCGGAGCCTATGGTTTCCGTGATCAATTGCAGGATGTTTTAGCTTTGCTGGCTGTCCAGCCGCAAATTGCCTACCAACAGATTTTACGTGCCGCCGCCCATCAATTTGAAGAAGGTGATGTTCTACACTGGTGGCATCCACCTACCGGCCGTGGAGTACGTACCCGTTTCAGTGACGATTTATTGTGGCTACCCTATGTAACCGCACATTATATCAAAGTTACCGGTGATTTTGGCATACTGGATGAAGAGACTCCTTTTATTCACGGGGCTCTGCTAAGGGAGGATGAAGATGAGCGCTACGGTTATTATGAATCTGGCCAGGATACATTTTCATTATATGAACATTGTCTGCGTGCCATTCAAAAAGGAGGCACCAAAGGAGTACATGGCTTGCCTTTGATTGGCGGGGGAGATTGGAATGATGGACTGAATCGTGTTGGAGAAAAAGGGAGAGGTGAAAGTGTTTGGCTGGCCTGGTTTTTGATGGATGTTCTCAACCGATTTGCAGAAATCTGCGACCAGCGCGGGGAACAAGACAGGGCAGAGAAATTCCGACAACAAGCGCAAAAGTATGCCTGTGCAGTTGAAGAAAATGGCTGGGATGGCGAGTGGTACCGCCGGGGCTATTACGATAACGGTAAACCTCTCGGTTCACATGAAAATCTTGAGGGAAAGATTGATTCTATTGCCCAATCCTGGGCAGTCATCAGCCAGGGTGGCGACAAGGACCGCTCAAAAATCGCCATGAAATCCGTGTTAGATCAATTAGTGCTACCGCAAGAACGGCTTTTGCTTCTATTCACTCCACCATTTGATCAGACACCTCAAAACCCAGGGTATATCAAAGGTTATTTGCCCGGTATCCGTGAAAATGGCGCACAATATACCCATGCTGCCACTTGGACGGTCTGGGCATTCCGCGATCTTTATGATGGCAACCGCACTTACCAATTATTTAATTTGCTCAACCCTATCTATCAAGCAGATTCAGCTGAAAAAACCGAAATCTATCGGGTGGAACCGTATGTAATCTCTGCCGATATTCACAGTCAGGAACCCTACATCCGCCGGGGCGGTTGGACCTGGTATACAGGCTCCGCTGCCTGGTATTATCGCCTTGGAATCGAAGCAATATTGGGATTTATAAAAACAGGCGAAATCTTGTGCTTTGATCCCGTAATTTCCGAAACGTGGGATTCCTTCCGTTTGACTTACCGCTATGAACAATCCACTTATTATATCACAGTTAAAAATCCACAACATCGGCAGTATGGGATTGCAAATGTCATGCTGGATGGCAAACCCATGCCAGCAAATGAAATCCGCCTGCGAAAAAACAGTGGAGATCATGTCGTCACCGTTCTTATGGGATAAAGATATGCTTTGCCTTCTACAAACATTTAGCCTGTCTTTTATTCAACTTTCTAAGACCCAACTTTTACTGCCTGCTTAGAGGGTAATCAACGGAGTTTAGAGCAGAATTAAATTTACACACTTTTTATGGACTCGACTTTGATTAGTCAAGTCCATATTAGTGTGTAAATTCCTCGATAACTTAAATTGTTGTTATACCTAGTATAGTTTGTTAGATGCCGCTATTATAGATGTAATTAATTCTCCTGGGAACCTTAACAGATCATCTAGGTCAAGGGTATGTTTTTATTTAATTTTTTTGATTTTATTTCCCGGCGTTTGTAGAAGCCGGTGCCGCAAAAAATTCTCGTGCTTAATTGTTTGCCTGCATTTTTTTGCGGTGCTGAGCCTTCTATAAACGCCATCGATGTCGCACGTAAAAGCTCCTGGAATAGTTTTAGTATTTTTTTTATCGAAAGATTATAGGCCGCTTTAGCATCAGATAAAAAATATATTTAAACGTATAAGTATAGTGATCAGGAAGAGAAGGGGAAGTCATGCGATTATTAAGAATATAGGTTTTGCCCTGTGATGAAAAGTATCAGATTTAGCCCACCATTATATTTTTTTAACCTGGCCAAAAAAGCTTTTAGCCGGTTAAAAATATAATGCTTTTTTTACTATACATAACACAGCTTTATCGGATAAGATATGCTAAAGATTATTTCTGGCAGAATGTCCGATAGAGTCGTGTTATGTAAGGGAAGACTTTCATTTAAGCATCTTAGTAAAAAATGCTCCCTGCGGGCGGTCGTTGTAGTTACGATCATAAAATACGACCGGATAAATCGATTTAAAAAAAAGGGAATGCTATAAAAATAACATTCCCCCTAAAAGAGACAAAGAAAAAGAATGCACTACTAAACCTTTTCCTTGTATATTTAATATATCACCGGTTTTAGAAAATATCAAAGGTGCAAAAGGGCTATTTTGAATATGCAATACATTTATATGTTTTAATTTTTGAACTAATATTGGGAGGTACCAAAAAATCAAATAATGAGGTACCATTTGCTGGCAAACTTGACTTTTTAGGATATGTTGTGTCAACATAAACAAGTTTGTTGGTTTTGTCATACCCAATTAAAGCTATGCTTACATATTTTTTTAATGAATTATTATTATTTGTTATCTCTCCGGAATATTTAACAAAACTTGAGTTACGTTCAGTAATTGATAATTGTGAAAACGAATAATCAAAAGATCCAGCTCCTCCAATCCTGCCATCGTCTATAGATATATTATAAGTTTTAATATCTTCAGCGTTTTCTTTTGAAGTGATAAATATAAAGGGAATTTCTGAATTGGGGGGTATTGGTGAAAATGCATAAGTTGAATCTGTATGGACTAATTGTCCATTTGAATTTTTTGCTGATAGACCAATATATACAAATTTAAAAGTATCTTGGGAATTATTTTTAATTAATCCAGCCACGATCCAATTGCCATCATAATAATCTACGCTTTCTATTATATCTAGATTTTGTGAAAATACTCCCATTTGTAATAAAAAGAAAAATAAAATTACTAATACTACTTTTTTCATGTATTTCCTCCATTTTATTATTTTTATTTAACTAGAAATGGTATACAAGTATTTATTAGTCTCTTTTTCGCATGTACATAAAAAACCACATTTATCATAAACCTGTATCAGTATTTATGCAAATAATTGCTCATTTTATCTCTTTATTACACACCTGCAAAAATATGTTCTTATCTTATCTTCTCTTTGCGATAGGTGAAAAAAATAATAATAAAATGTATTTTTTATTTCCTGCGTTTTATTATTATTGTTTTTTACTTATCGCGTAACCATGCAGAATCCATTAAATAATGATCAGGTAATAGAAGATAAAAAGAACTTGCGTTTATTCCTTCAGTTACTTTTTATCTTGTTTTACCTGGGAATAACCGTTCTATCTTCCGGAAGAGATAAAGCCAGGATTGAACGAAGAGAAACCATTTTTTTTTAAAAGACGGGTAGAGATGATCATTTGGCATAACTGTATATAATCCGGTAAATAAAACTCCAGGTAAAAGAAGAAAGAAAGACCCGTTGGGAGGAGCAATAATTAGCTAAATACTGCATTTAAAAGATATAACCATATATGATAACATATAAAAGCATATATTGACAATAATAGACATATATAGTAAAATATAACTATATACCGGCTTGTTTCGCTTGATTAAGATCTTTAAAAAAGGAGGTGAGAAATAATGGCTACAGTAATAACCGTTCCCCGTGATTCATCTTTGCAACTTAGACTTGTAATAGGCACCAACCCGAGCACCGGAGCACCGATCATTAATAGCAAGTCTTTTGCGAAAATTAAATCTACTGCTTTAGAACAGG
>Ga0307990_1000944_pt1 | contig 24929 bp, 20 predicted proteins | sample EllFjometagen129_FD_203168 | JGI IMG/M metagenome (GOLD analysis project Ga0307990, IMG submission 203168) | Marine microbial communities from Ellis Fjord, Antarctic Ocean - #129 | ecosystem: Environmental > Aquatic > Marine > Unclassified | place: Southern Ocean | collected 2014-10-08
CTTATTTCCAAAACACGCAGTGTTTTTTTCTAAAGCTGCGGCGGCTAACACACAACGGGAAATTTAGAAAATATGGGTCCGTACATCACAAGCGCTTAGTTTGGTTGCGGCTAAAAGCAGCTTTAGGCTCTTACGGGTTTTTTATGGATTAAAGAAATATTTCGAAAGAACGCGGGAGCTGCTGCTATCTTGCGTCAAAGGTCAACCCAGGCCAATAATCGGTTCTAAATGACGAAGCGGGCAGTCCCGCTTTGTTCTCCAGGTTCGGCACTGCGGTATTAGACCATCCATAACGCACCGAGACCGGCTTTTTAACAATTTCGCTGGATACTAATACCGTATCACCTTCAATAACTGCTTCAGCTTCAACAAACTTTTTATCGGCACCGGCGATAGTCATATGCGTAATTTCTTTGCCGTCTCTGGTTTGCAGACCCGTGGCTGCATAATCGAATGACAGACGAATCTTTTCGCCCTCCACTTTCATGGATTTATAGATCGGTCCTGAAAAAACAAGATCCTTTTTAGCGTAATCTTTTACCAGTGCCCACAAGGCCAGACGTTTACCGACATCAAGTTTGTTTGGCGGATGGATATTATTAACTGTTGCAATATCCATAGTAACGGCCATTCCCGTGTTTTTAAGTGAGAGGGTCAGCATCTGAGCTTCGCGAAGTTCCTCTGAAGGTCTCCCTTCTCTATATTTATATGGTGCAATCTGCACATAGTAAAACGGGAAATCGCCCTGATTCCAATCGGTTCGCCAGTTGGTGATCATAGCCGGAAAAAGTTTCCGGTACTGATAAGAACGGGAAACATTGGATTCACCCTGATACCAGATCGCCCCTTTGATTGCAAAGGGAATAATCGGAGCAATCATACCATTGTAAAGACTCGCCGGGCTATTCTGATTTCTTGCGGATGGTTTGCGAGGTGCTCTCGGTGCTTTTTTCCCTTTAGCTTTTGCTTTTTCAGATTTAAGTTTCCATGCTGCCAGGCCTTTTTCATACTTTTTGATAGCCTCAGGGAGATTTACTTTATCTGCTTCAAAACGTTCAACGATCGGCATCAGATCTTTATCGTTTTCAAGGACCTCACGGCGTGTCCATGCCTCAGCACGTGTCCCCCCCCAGTTACTGCTGATAAGCCCGATCGGAACATCCAGCTCATCAGCGAGATGTTTTCCAAAATAATATCCAACGGCACTGAATCCGGCAACAGATACCGGTGAGCAGATCGTCCAGTTTCCCTTACAGTTATCCTTAGGTTCGACTGCGATCACCCGTGCAACAGTGAACAAACGTATATTGGGATAATCAGCCTTAGCTATATTCGCCGGAGCATTTTCGCTTCCTTTCATTGCAAACTGCATATTGGATTGACCGGAGCAAACCCATACCTCACCGGAGAGAACGTTCTCAAGTGTAATCGTGTTTTTGCCTTTGAAAGTAAGCTTGTACGGACCGCCAGCCTGAGGTGTTTTAATTTTGAGCGACCATTTGCCGTCAGCCCCCGCTTTGACCATTGCTGTGGCTTTCCAGTCGGTCGTGACCGATATCCCCTCACCGGGATCAGCCCAGCCCCAGAGTGGCACCTCTGCATCACGTTGTAAAATCATATTACTACCAATCACCGCAGGCAGCCGGATATCGGCAAACGCCAGTGATACAGGAAGGATACACAAACTGACAATGGTAAAGCTGGATATATTTTTCATCTAACAGATTCCTTTAATAACCTAAAGCTGCTTTCAACCGCAACCAAACTAAGTTCTTGTAATGTACGGGCCCATATTCTCTAAATGTCCCGTTGTGTTTTAGCCGCCGCAGCTTTAGAAAAAAAACACTGCGTGTTTAAGAGAGAGTCTACGGCTGTTCCGAAGCCAAATTTAGTTGTTTCCTATAAACAACTTATGGTAATACTTACTTAAGTTTCTTGTTTTTTATGACAGAAATTTAGAGAATAACTACTAACGCAACAGAGCAGCCTGTCTGCGTGCTACGCACAGGTAAGCAACCAGACTTTCTTCAAGTGATATGCGTTATTATATCATATTCTACGAGATTTTGTGTGATAGTAATTACGCATCTCTGTTCAGTTGAGCAATGTTGCTTCAATCAACCCCGAAGGGGTGCTATTATTGTAGTTGCATAAAAAAATTATTCCAAACCCTGAAGGGTGACATTATTCAAATACCTCTGCTATAATATCAGCCCTTCGGGCTTAAATACAGAATCTTGCTCATTAGAGACCTTCACTGAACTGACATGCGCCCGACACCCGTTAACATCATTCTTGTTTCCACCAATAGATTAGTATATTATTAATGAAAAACAGAGAGGATACGATAAATGACATCAGTTAAATGCCCTGCATGTGGCACAACAGTTGCTATTCCACCTAACAAATCCGGATTACCATGGTGGGCTGGTTGCCTGATCGCAGTTGCCGTGATTCCAATTGTGGTCGCTGTAATCGGCATTCTTGCCGGTATTGCTATTCCCAGCTTTATTAGTGCACGGAGCCGTGCTCAGCAAACCGCCTGCATTGTAAACATGAAGATGATAGAGGGCGCTAAAGACCAATGGGCTCTCAGTCAAGGTGTCACCAATGGGAATCCTAATGAAGCTGCGCTGGCCCCGTATCTACCAAACTCTAAAAAACTAATCTGCCCGGCTGGCGGAACATACACATATCACGCGGTCGGCCAGGAGCCTGAGTGTTCTAAGCACGGGACAATATCAGAAAACACAGCCTCATCTATTCAACCCCACCCGGCAAGCATGCCGGTTCGCGCAGATACTCAATCGAAAAATTAGTGCACAAAAAAGAAGGTCGTATCAATGATAAAAGAACTACTTATAATCTGGAACCACATATTTGCAATGTGCTTGACAGCCGCCGCATCTCTCTGCATCGCAATCCCTCTGACAGCAACATCGGCAGAGCTCCCCAACATTGTTGTCATTCTGGTTGATGATCTGGGCTACATGGATATTGGGGCTAACAATCCGAAGTGCTTTTATGAAACACCAAATATTGATAAGCTGGCCTTATCGGGTATGCGTTTCACCGATGGCTATGCTGCCAATCCGGTTTGTTCTCCAACCCGTTACAGCCTGATGACCGGCAAATATCCGACACGGGTGCGGGCGACAAACTTTTTTTCAGGCAGGCGTAGCGGCAAGTTCAATCCGGCACCCCTGAATGACAAAATGCCGCTGAATGAAATCACACTTGCGCAGGCACTGAAGGGCAAAGGCTACGCCACTTTCTTTGCCGGCAAATGGCACCTGGGACCAAGCGAGGAGTATTATCCCCAGAACCGCGGTTTTGATATTAATGCGGGTGGTTATTACAGGGGCGGTCCTTACTCCGGCAAAAGATACTTCTCGCCATTTGAAAACCCGGAACTCAAACCGGACAGTCCGGCTGGAGATCATCTGCCAGACAGACTTGCCAGAGAAACGGTAAAATTCATTGAGACCAACAAGGACAAACCATTCCTGGCCTACCTGTCATTTTACTCGGTGCATACACCTCTGATGGGCCGACCTGACCTGGTTAAAAAATATGAAAAAAAAGCAAAAGGGATAAGTGGAGATCAATTTGGCGAAGAGGAGCAGATTTTCGGGAAAAAGCCACGCAAGGTACGCATTCTTCAGCAGCATGCGGTCTATGCGGCGATGGTTGAAGCAATGGATCAGGCCGCCGGAAAGGTTCTCAAACAGCTGCAGAAATCCGGGATTGCCGACAATACAATTGTGGTTTTCACCTCAGACAATGGAGGTCTTTCCACCTCAGAGGGGTCGCCAACCAGCAACCTTTCCCTGCGTGGTGGTAAGGGCTGGGTATATGAGGGTGGCATTCGCGAGCCATGGATTGTACGCTATCCGGGTGTAACCAAAGCCGGCACCATCTGCAAAGAGCCAATCTGTTCCATCGATCTTTTTCCGACTCTTACCGCAGCCGCCGGAGTTAAGCTGCAACATGAGATCGATGGCATCGACTTGCTGCCGGCACTTACCGGCAAAAAACTTAACCGTAAGGCGCTTTACTGGCACTATCCTCATTACAGCAATCAGGGTGGTTTCCCGGGTGGGGCAATCCGGCAAGGCGACTATAAGCTGGTTGAACGCTATGAAGACGGAGAGGTACACCTTTACAACTTGAAGGATGACATCGGCGAGAAGAGCAACCTTGTTGCTGAAAAGCCCGAGCTGGTTCAGAAGATGCGCAAAAATCTGCATGCATGGTACCGGAGTGTCGATGCTCAATTTCTTCAGACAAAGGGTAAACAGACTCCATGGAGACCTTGAGGATAAAGGAGTTTAGGCGTTTAGGCTGTAGGCGTTTAGTAACTATAATCTCAACTTCTTGTTATTTATGCACGTTTTTATCTCCCGCAAAGGCGCAAAGGGTATAGAGGACAGTATAATATGGTTGGTTACTTTTCCTATGTATTCTATGTGCTCATAGTTAATAATTAAGACCGTGTTGCTCCCCTCCTGATTTACAGAGCATTTCATTACGGTTCAGTAAACAGTAAAGGAACTACCACATGCAAAGAATCCACTTTGCGCCTTTGCGCCTTTGCGGGAAAAAACTATTAACATAGCAATTACTTTGCGTGGTTAACTTATTTGATTGCGGCTACGCTGCATTAGTTATTAAAAACCAGATTATGCAGGACCGCTGACGGCCTGGATAATTTTCAGAAAACATGCCATGAAATTTCCTGAATTGACAATAGAGCTGCCCGCGTGGGTGGATGATTTCCTGCGGGAATCCAATGATGTTTTTCCCGATATTGAAGCACGAATGGGTCTGGCAATCGAGCTTTCCCGGCTAAATATCGAACACAAAACAGGCGGTCCGTTTGGTGCGGCGGTATTTAATCAGAGCGGCCGCTTAATTGCGCCGGGCCTCAATCTTGTGACAACTGCAAAGTGCTCCATTCTGCATGCTGAGATGGTGGCACTGGCTCTTGCGCAAAGGGTCCTTGGCCGGTTTGATATCAGTGATGGGGGGAAACACCGCTATGACCTTGTGGCCAGCACAGAGCCGTGCGCTATGTGCTTTGGCGCAGTTCCATGGTCGGGCGTTAAACGACTTATATGCGGAGCACGGGATGCCGATGCACGTGCAATCGGATTTGATGAAGGGCCAAAACTACCAGATTGGCAAGAGGCACTTGAAATCCGGGGCATAACCGTTATCCGTGATGTTCTACGTGCTGATGCCGTTAAGGTTTTGGAAACATACGCTGAAACGGGCGGAAGCATCTACAATCCTGGGGTTTAGAGGTTAGGGGTTAGGGAGCTGAAGGGAGAGCCCGTTCGAAAAGGTCTTTTAGAACAGAACGCCCCAATGAATTGGGGCGTTTTTCACCCCTAACCCCTTCAGCTCCCTAACCCCTGCCGTTCGAGCCTAATGCGTCACAAAATCTTTGTATGGTGAGAGACTCAGGAGCGGTTTAACAACCTCGCCTTTGGCCTGTTTTTCGGGTTCGGTGTAGGCACCGTAGAAATTACTGTTGCAATCAATCCAGAGCGTAATCCGTCTCATTTCTTCAGCTGACAGTTTAAGATTATGATGTCCTTTGGCCAATAGCTGATAGAGCTTGGATACACGTGCTCCATCCTGAGCAGGCAGTGAGTATGATCTTCCGTTGCCCCTTATTCCTCCATTGCCACCGCTTTTACCCCAGGCCATGCCTTGCAACTTAGTAAATGATTCTGACCAACCGTGCTTTCCAAACTTAGCGCCACTCAAACCTGGTCCCTTCTTCCCGTCAACACCTTTTGTATGACATCCAATACATCTGGCATCCAGCACCGGCTGAACCAGCCTGGCGAATGTCAATGGATATGAGCCCTTGCCTTCGGGTTTGATCTTTGAAGGTGGCCGCTTCATCGCCATCAGAGCTCTGCCGCCTGTGTTCTGCGGTGTTACGCTCTTGGATTCATGACACCCAATGCATGCCATCGTCTCACCTGGATGCAGGTAGGTCTCCGTTCTCATAGTCATAACGCAGAGACCAGTCTCATCAATCGCCTGAAAACAAACCGGTACCTCTGTCGGCATCTTGAAATGAACGCTTCCATCCTCTTCGACCGGGACCGTGCCCAGCACTCCGCGTGCCAGTGACTGGGCCGCCTTGCCGATATTAGGATAATTTATCATCAGATTCGGTTTAGAGAAAAACTGTACGATCCGCAGTTCCTTAATCTTGGTTCCCGTCGGAAATGGATATTCAGCCTCGTAGACATTCATAATAGTGACAAGGCCCTCGGAGAGATCCTGATCACCATGCTGATCTGCTTTAGCCTGAACGGTCCTGACAGGTATTGCAGGCGGGCACTTCCGGGGCTTAAACGGAATCGGATCGAGCGCCGCAATTTTGCTGTCGCGATAGAGCAGCTCACGGTTACCGAAGCTGTCGATCAGATAGACACCGTAGTTTCGCTGACCTGGATCATATACAGCCAGATAATAATCTTCGCTGAGCGGCCAAGGCTGTCCGTATACTTCGCTGTGCGGCCGATGGCTTCCTTTGCTGTGCGCTACACCAGGCAGTTTCTCAGACTCAGGAAACTGTGTCTCAGGTGTTATCCGTTTAAGTTGTGACATCGCCTTGTCATCTTTCTTCATGAGGTCGATCAGCACAAGTGAACCGTAATTCTGTCCATGATGAGGGGCTGAGACAGCGACGTATTTATGCGAATCCGGTATGGCCCTGTTAGAAAGCTCCATCCAGGGGCGACTCTCTCGCTTATCCGGCCAGTTGCCGTGGTAGCTGCGAGGGTCACGCCCATCCGGAAAGCAGTGCCAGATATGATGCGCAATATCAGAGTCGCGATCAATATAGTCCCAGCGCGAATAGATGATCATTCCATTATTGTCCACACTCGGATGCCACTCATTTGTATCGTGGACACTCAAAGGGATTATATCACTGCCATCCGACATCATTGCATGCAGCGTGTAGGTTGAACATAACCTCGTTCCACAGCGCTGGTTTCCGCCGATCCGACCTGATATGAAAGCAATCCTCCCACTCGGAAGAAAACAGGGATCAAAATCATTATAACGCCCGAAGGTAAGTTGTTTCAGATTCCCAGCCATACCGGTTTTGGGATCAAGATCTGCCTTGAAAACGTGCCACACTCGCTCCGATAGCCATAGATAATGGTGATGGCCGGCTTTCTTTTCCAGAAAATGTCCATTCTTAATACGTTCAAACTTATCCGTTATGGAATTCGGATCAAAGTCTTTTGGAATTGCCCTCTGTGCTTCAGTGAATGCAAATAGAATGCTCTTCGCATCGTAGTCCAGCTCAAGCGAGATGAACGAGCCTTTATTATCGATGATCTTATCCTTGAGTCTGCCATTTGTTACCGGCAGCTCTTTCAGAATGCTGACCGCTTCGGCTTTATCGCTGAAGGCATTTTTCAAAACAAAAATTCCGCCCTGTGGATCCTGGTTGAATCCAAGATACTGATCGACCATATGGTTGTCACCGCCGCGCTGCTTATTATGCTTGGCAAAAAGAATGCTGTCAAAATCCAGCAGAGGATTCTGGAATGCAACCTTCCTGCGTAGTGCGGTTACCTTCTTGAAGAGCTCTTTCTGTTCCTCGGTTTTCAGGGTCGGCTTGTTTTCACTCTTCAATCTTAATAGCACCTCTGCCTCATCTTTCAGCTCAAGGTCCCTCTTCATCTTCCGCAAATCCGCAATGAGTGCCGCTGTCCTGCGCAGGACGATATCGACCGGAGTCTTGTCTGATTCCAGAATCAGCGCTTCCTGCCGCAGAGTTTCTTTAGCCAGCCGTTCGTTGTTCCAACTGGGACGGGATTGAATCTGAGCCGTAAGCACACTGAACTCGTCACTATTATTTGCACGCTTTCGAACGGCGGATTTTTTTGCAATCTTTCGAACGGCGGGTTTTTCCGCTACCACATCGCAACACTCCGAAAGCCCCTCAATCTGATTAGCAATTACGACGGTCCCCCATTTGTTAATTGAGGGAATCTTAAGCTTATCGCCCTTGTTTACTATAGCCTTGTAGAAGGCAGCGCCATATAATCCATTGGCCTCGACCGAAGATGAACCGATCGCCGTCCACTCTACTTTAAGCTTAAGCTCTTTCGGTGAGAGCTTCTTGCCGATAGTATCCTCAAGTATGCCGATATAGATATTGCCGGCCTCTTTCACATTCAGGCTTATCGAAGAAGGTTCCTTGTGGTTGTGCAAAATATACTGCATCCCCAGCAGCTCTTTGGGAATATTCTGATAGGCATAATTGCGGTTTGCATTTACCAGAGCACCCTCTTTCAACTCAGCGTAAAGCAGCGTATTGTCCCCCTTGACTTCCACCTTCGCTGCCATGGCCGAACAGGCATTCAGCAGTAACACTGCGCTTATTAACATTATCTTCATTATCTTCCCCTAGATTCAGGTCTGGAACTAAGAAATACTCAGTATACTATAAATTCACTTTTCGCATCATTTTTTTTTCGAAATCTTTTTTCTTTTCGACGGGGGCAGGGGCTTGATCTTGACTCCTGCGGGTGGGATCGATGCGGCCTTTACGCGCTTATGCCAGAGGGCTTCCATCTTCTCAACAGTTTTATTGTACTCGGGATTGCGGGCAAGGTTGACCATCTCATCGGGATCACTCTGCCAGTCGTACAGCTCAATCATGTTTTTACCGCCCTTTTCCCAACGAGTGAATCGATAGCGTTCGGTGCGGATGGAGTGGCCGTTGCCGCTCTTGAGCTGGGTCAGCGCGCTGTCACGCGTCTTGGCGGCGGGGTCGTTAAGAACCGGAACCATGCTCACTCCGGCGATTTTTACAGGGGTTGGAAGTCCGGCCAACTCAGCGAGCGTGGGGTAGAAGTCGACCATTTCCACCAGCGAATCCGTGCGCGTGCCGCGGCTCTTCATTCCGGGAGCAGAGATTATTTTCGAAACACATATAATGCTTAGACCCAGTGCGGAGGCCTTACTGCATTGGGATTCTACTTTGTCGCTGCCAGCTTCCTCAATGAAACGTTTTGCAAATGCCGAGGAATCAAAGAATATCTTCACGGCAGCGTCCCTTCTGTATGACCGCAGACAATTCAGCACCCTTTGCCGAAAGCCGCAATGCCGGCTTTTTCCACGAGGGGATGGTATTACCCTGCTTTGCTATGGGTAAAACTTCTGCAATGGGGCGACCATGCCGAAGAATGACAATAGTTTCGCCATTCTCGACCTGCGTTAACATGCCAGATGCCTGATTTCGAAACTCCGTTAAGGTAACTGCTCTCATATATTTCCCCAATATGCACATCAGTGTACAAAAATCTGTGCAGATCGTCAAGTTACTCAATGCGGTCAACGACAAAGCCGGAGGTTCCAAGCATGATTACGATTGATAGAACTGCAACTGTTTTTATGTTCATATTTTCCTCTTCTCTTAGAGCACTTTTTGTACAAGCCATATTATATTTTCATCAGATAATCGAACCGTTCCACAAGCGGTCACAGAAGTCGCGCCAAGGAAGAATATCAATTTCACCAACCCGTCTTGCATGCTCTTCATTGCATACAACAATGGATTTTGCGGGAGAATACTCATCTATGAAGGCTTTAATGGGCCGAAGATCCTTCGATTGAACCGAGTTTGTGCCTTTCACTTCAATAGCTACCTTTCCATCGCCAAGAACAAAGTCAACTTCCAAGCCTGACTTTGTCCGCCAGAATGCCAAGTTGTGATCCAACTCAAGATAGGAGTGGTGTGCTATGATTTCCATCAGAATAAAATGCTCGAAGGCTTGACCAAACAATTCACCACGTTCTGATTCAATTCTCCTTCCTGAAAGAAATCCAGCCACTCCGACATCAAACAAATAGAACTTTGACGCTTTGCTGATAACCTGCCGGTTCTGCCTCCTTTTGAATGGCGGTAGCATCATGCCAAGAAGAGTATCAATAAGAATATGGTAGTATTCGCGAACTGTCTTTGCATCAACCCCGCACTCTCGTGCGATATTGGCATAGTTTGTTAATTGTCCATGTGAATAGCCCATTGATTCAAAAAACCTTGAAAATGCGGGGATGTTTCTTGTTAGCCCTTCATCAAAAACCTCTTCTTTTAAATAGTCACTCACATATGCGCGAAGAGACCGCCTTCCATGGGGTTGGAGGTAGTGGGTAGGCAACAGCCCGTCATTTAAAGCTTTGAGAAGGTCGAGCTTGGGAAGTTCCCGTGTTGTCAACGGGTGCAGATGAAAACGCCATGCACGCCCGCCAAGCAGATTTGCATGTCCCCTGCGAAGCTTCCGAGCGCTGGAACCACAGAGGATGAAACCAATGCCTTTGTTTTCAATCAGCCAGTGTACTTCGTCTAATAAATGTGGGACTTTCTGCACTTCATCAAGGATGACGGGGTATTTCAAGTCCTCTTTAGGCCGGGCTTCCAGCTGTTCCCTAAGAAGTGCAGGTCTTTTTGTGAGTTCAATCAGTAAATCCGTTTTAAGAAAATCATAAACGATGCTTTCGGGAAAACGTTCCCTCATTAAGGTCGACTTACCGGTTTTTCGCGCGCCCCAGAGGAACGCAGATTGACCATCCGGGAGGCTCAGGTCAATTATTCTTTTTACAGGATCCACGGAACAAACTCCTTAAATATCCAACTAAACAGGAATAAGATACCTCAGATATCCTCTTTTGTCAATGATTCTGGTTTGCTGGTTTGTATATTTATTTCTCTTTTAATAGGCGCTTCCCCGATTTTTATGGAGCGAGCCTGAGTTTAGGTAATCATTCAACCACAACTGGTGTGCCAATCTCAATCAGCTGGATTAGCTTGAGAGCATTCCAGTTAGCTAAGCGGAAACAGCCATGCGAGGCAGCTTCGCCTATACGTTCAGGCACTGGTGTCCCATGCATGCCATATCCCTTTAGAGAGAGGCCGATCCATGCCAGGCCAACCGGATTATTAGGGCCTGAAGGAATTGACAACTTTGCGGTTTCAGGGCACCCTGGTTTAAAGAGCTGCGGGTTATAAAGGTAGTTTGGGTTCGGTGCCACATTCTTAACATAGATTTCACCTGTGGGCCGCAGTGATCTGCTGCGTGCAATTGAACAAGGGAATAGAGCAATCAATTTACCATTATGGTTAAAAACTGTTACTTCACGTCGCCCCAGCGCAATCCGTATTGAAGCTGCCTCACGACGGAGTTTTACCACCTCACATGCAGGCAGCACCACAAGCGAACCGGCAGGTGGATTTGGCCAGGTAAGATCAGAATTAAGGCGTTCAACCGCTTTCATGGATGTATGCCCCCTCTCGGCAACCATCTCCTGAATGCTCTCATATCCGAGAGTCTTCATCTTTGACTTACCCTCCCAGGTTGCCGGTATCGGCGCAATTGACTTCAGGTCCTTTTCTGTAATGGTATAGCGTGTAAGCACATTACTAACCCCGCCAAGCTGCTCCAGAACAGCTCCAGTTGGAATTCCGGTAGGCTTCATGCCGTTTAGCATCTGCCATGTCATCAGAGCCGTGGCGGTTTTGTTACCCCAGACGCCATCGACACAGTTACATGATATGTTGGCCCTATCCAAATGAACCTGCAAGGCGAGGGTGTCGTAGCAGAACCCCTCATCATAATCGACAAAGGCAGGTGAGTTCTGCGCCGATGCAACAAAACAGAGCATTGATAATGCAATAAAAGCATTCAAAATAAATAATTTACGCATGAATTTCAAGATAACACCCCGGATATACATAACTTCAACAACAAAGAAACACCGCCAGCGCAGTTAACCCATAACAAAGAATCGTAATCATCATCACCTTGTCGGTCAGCAGAACTTTCTCAGGACACCCTCCATCCTGATTGGTATAGACAAGATCCAGATATCGAAAAATTCCAAACACAACGAAGGGGATAGTCAAACCCAGACCACTTGTTCCAAACCTCGCAACGGTCTCAGCAGAAAGTGTATAAATAGAGTAGCAGACCAATGTTGCTGAAGCGATAATTCCGATCTGCAAATCCAGCACTTTTAAGTTATAACCGGATAAAGCCACCCGGTGCTGCTCCTCTTTTTCAACAAACAGAACCTTCTCATGTCTTCTTTTGCATAATGCCAGAAATAACGCCAGCAAAAAGGTGCAAAGTAAAAGCCATGGTGATATCCGTACAGAGAGCGCCAGCGCACCAGCTGTCGCACGCATTACAAAGCCGGTGGCAATTATGAAGACATCCACATACGCAATCTTCTTCAGCAGAAATGTATACAAAAGCTGCATCAAAAAATAAGCAATCAGCAAAGCGGTATAAGCCGGCGGCAGAATCAAAGAGCAACCAAAGGCCGTTATCAGAAGTCCGGTTGCAAGAACAACTGCGCTGCGTTTATTTAATGCACCTGATGCCAGCGGACGCAGGCGTTTAACCGGGTGCGCCCGGTCGGCCTCAATATCCCGCAGGTCATTTATCAGATAGACAGCGCTGGATAATGCACAAAAGCATGCGACCGCAACCGCCACATCAAAAACAGGAAACAGCCCTCTAACATGTTCAATCTGAGATGTGTCCCAGCGGGCAAAGAAATATGCGGCAGGCACAACTCCGTTTTTTAGCCACTGAGCCGGACGCAATGCCCTCAAATAAATCAACCCGCGCGAGAATCTCATACTTTGTTCCCCGCAGGCGGCTTACGACGGAAACCACTCCGATACCACAGTTTCAATACCAGAGTGAACGCCTCAAATGCGATATCACTATTCATTTTTGAGTATCCAGCAATCCGGTCCTCAAAAACAATTGGGACCTCTTTGATCTGATAACCCTTCATCCATGCACTATGGTTCATTTCTATCTGAAAAGAGTATCCATTTGAAGTTATCTTATCCAGTTCAATTGATTCCAGCACCTTGCGTCGAAAACATTTAAACCCACCGGTCGGATCAAAAATCGGCATCCCGGTTATAAATCTTACATACTGTCCGGCACCGGTAGAGAGCAAAAGTCTGCTCATCGGCCAGTTCATAACCCTTATACCGCCGATATAACGCGAACCAAGAACCAGGTCGGCACCCTCATGTGCGGCTTTCAAAAGATCCGGGAGTGCTTTCGGACTATGGGAGAAGTCTGCATCCATCTCACAAATCAACTCATAATCCCGTTCCAATGCCCATTTAAAACCTGCAATATAGGCGCGTCCCAACCCCTCTTTCTTTTGACGATGCATCACAAACACACGTGACTCTGCCGCCACCATCTCATCCAGAATCTTGCCGGTGCCATCAGGGGACTGATCATCAACAAAAAGTATGTTAACATCCGGAGCTTCTTTCAAAACTGCTTCAGATATGGGTTTAACATTTTCTTTTTCATCATATGTCGGGATAATTACAAGAGTCTTTTCATTCATACTTATCATTGTATACTTTTATAACCTGAAATTTCTATAGTTTTTTTTCATTAAAAGTTCTTCCAGGTTTTTCGGGAGACATTGAAACTTCACGCATGAGGGTGGCGGGGTCACGGCCCCCGCCCTACAGCTATCAATATGTCTTGCAAAATGCATGGCGGGGTCACGGCCCCCGCCCTACAGCTATCAATATGTCTTGCAAGATGCGTGGCGGGGTCACGGCCCCCGCCCTACAGCACCATGTTCCATTAAAGTTTTTACTGTTGCTGAGGTCCATGACCTCGGAGGTACGTCCCGCGACTGCGGACGACAAGATGCAGCCTTCTCGTTTTTACCATGCAACGCGAAGCGTTGTTGACTAAAGCAGCGATGCTGATCGTACAAACAGTCAATGTGTGAGATAAACCCATAAAGCGTTATCATATAAATGGTTGAATATCCAACAGCCAACAAGGAATTTCCAATATCCAAGTTAAAAGCCGCTATCGCTCCATAATGATACTGCGTAGTTCCGGGACCAAAACGGAAGCGCACACTACATTCGTGCATATTCGTGTGCATTCGTGGTCACAAACTGTGAAGAGTATCCCGTTTATACTTGTTCTATTGGATATTCTTTGCCGTGCCTCTGCGTAGCCGGAAGCGAAGACGGGTTGGCTGTTGGATATTGGTTTGCAGGCAGAGCCCGCGTTAGCTTAGAGTGAATTCAGAACCAGATCACCGATCTCCGTGGTGGTATATCCCATCTCATTCGCCATCTGGCTCTTCATCTTCGGTGTGGTCTCGGCGATCGCAGCCTCAATGGCGCGACCGGCCTCTTCCTCTCCGAAGCTGGTCAACATCATCGCGCCGGCAGCGATAGCCGCCAGCGGATTGATGGCATTCTTACCGGTCCACATCGGAGCTGTTCCTCCAATCGGCTCAAACATACTGACCCCATCAGGATTGATATTGCCGCCAGCTGCCACGCCAAGTCCGCCCTGGGTAATGGCGGCCAGATCGGTAATGATGTCGCCGAACATATTCTCAGTCACAATTACATCGAATATCTCGGGAGAGGCAATCATATAAAGACAGGTAGCATCAACATGATAGTACTCGCGTTCAACATCGGGATATTCAGCGCCGACTTCGGCAAAAACGCGATCCCACAGTTCATACATAAAGGTCAACACATTGGACTTACCAACCATAGCGAGCGTATTCTTTTCACCAATGCCGCGGGCCTTGCGCCCATACTTACGGGCATACTCAAATGCGTAGCGCAGACAGCGCTCAACCTGATCATATGTATACATCATCTGCTGTGTGGCAACTTCATCCTTTGTCCCGGCGCGGGAAAGCCCCCCTATACCGGTATAGAGTCCACCGCTGTTCTCGCGAACAACAGTGTAATCAATCTCTTTGGGACCTTTGTTCTTAATAGGACACTCAACCGATGGGTAGAGCTTCACCGGGCGCAGGTTAATATACTGATCCAGCTCGAAACGCAGTTTGAGCAGGAGCCCCTTTTCCAGAATGCCCGGTTTAACATCCACATGACCAACAGCACCAAGATAAATCGAGTCAAATGCCTTAAGCTCTTCAAGCACAGAATCCGGCAGCACCTCACCGGTTTCAAGGTAGCGCTCTCCGCCCAGATTATACGGGATCTTCTCCAGTTTGATCCCAGATTTTTCTGCGGCGGCATCGATAACCTTGCAGCCCTCGTTGATAACCTCGGGGCCTGTACCATCACCCGGCATTACAGCAATTTTATAAGTTTTAGACATTTTTTATCTCCTTTTAATGCAACTGCATTGCGTTGCGAATAAAAACTTTGTATTTGATTAATTATTTATTTCGGTGGTCAGCGACTACCGCTACAATTTTCAAAATAAGTCATATAGGTTCATATTGCCTCTCGCAAAATGCGCAGCGGGGTCACGGCCCCCGCCCTACAGTTTTATAGTCCATTAAAGCTTTTACTGTAGCCGAGGTCCATGCATGCCACGGCGTAGTCCCGTCCGCGGGCGTATACGGGTCTAAAAAATCCTTCGCAAACATGCTGGGATTTAAGAAGAGAGGTACTAACTCGAGCCTTTTCGAAAAGGTCTTCTGTAACAGAAGGCCCTAATTCTTTGGGTTTTTTTTTCCGTACTCGTACACGTACTCGTACACTCAAATCTCTTTTCCCTACTATTTCTACCCTGGCTTTTGGAGATTCGCGTGTACGAGTACGTGTACGAGTATGTGTTCCTTCAACTATTTCGACTTCTCGAATCTCCAACCCTTTTCGGATGGGTACTAGCTTACAAACCGCGGTCAGCCGGGCTGAAACCAAACAGCCCAAAGAGCTCATCGCTGCAACCGGCCCAATCGGTCAGTTCCTCAATGTTATCCGGGGTCAGGCATCGGAGAATATCGGAAGTTTCTTTTTGAACATCATCACGCATCTCCCAATCGTCCATCCGTATACGACCTTTTTCATCAGTTGCCACCACAGCATCAGCTCCGTACAGGCGATCGCGCATCAATCGGCTCATCTGTTCGTGACAGTTTTCATTGAGCCCTTTGGCTTTGAGCACCTTGTTCAGAGCACAGAGGTAAGCCGACATAATCGGAATCACCACGCTGGCTCTTGTCACCAGAGCACGGTTAACAGAAACATAGGCGCTGCCGCCCTCTGCGGCTATAATTGCATTGATCTCCGCAGCTGTTGCCTCCAGATGCTCCTTGGCCTTGCCAAGTGTTCCCGAGCGATATATGGCATGAGTTGCATCCGGACCGATATATGAGAGTGCTATGGTTTTGGCATTATGCGCCAGCATATCTGCCCCCTTAAGCGCTTCAATCCACAACTTCCAGTCCTCGCCACCCATAACCTTGACCGTTGAGGCAATCTCTTGATCGGTTGCCGGCTCAAAGGAGACCTCAGTCATCCTGCCGGTTGCAACGTCAAGAGTGGTGCCAGTCAGTTTTTCACCGGTTGGTTTGATGGTTGAGTGATAGGTTTCGCCGGTAAAAGGATCGATGCGCATAGGAGAAGCTAAGGAGTAGATCACCAGATCAAAGGCACCCATTCCACTCTTCTTAACGTGCTTAATGACTGCTTTACGGGTCTCATTGCTGAAGGCATCGCCAAGCAGTGTTTCAGAAAAAAGGCCTGCCTCAGCTACGGCCATATCGAAGACCTGATTGTTATACCAGCCGGGCGAAGCTTTTTTTCTGACAGTCGGTGCACGTTCGAATGAGACACCCATCGTACGCGATCCAGCTCCAAAAGCAACCGCAATGCGTGCGCCCAGCCCATAGCCTCCGGAACATCCGAGAATGAGGACCGACCTTGGACCGCCCTCAATCGTTGGCAGCTTCTTCTCAGCTTCAATCCAGTTGCGGACATTTGAAAAGCAACCGGCGGGGTTTACACTGTTGCATACCCCGCTGACAATACGTAATGATTTTTTCATATCTCTGCTTTATTCAGATCCAAGCACACACGTAAACTCGCCCTCGGCCGCCAACTTGCCATTGACAAACGCCTGCCCCTTCTGGGTAATAGCCCTGCGTGTGACCTTAGTGTTGGTTATCTGCATCTTTACGGTATCGCTAGGACGCACCTGAGCACGGAATTTAACATTGTTAATCTTGACCAGGAAGAATAGTCCGTTACGGACAATCCCCGAAGCGACAAGTCCGGCTCCGCCGCACTGCGCCATCGACTCAACCAGAATCACACCGGGAACCACCGGATAGTCAGGAAAATGGCCCTTGAAGAACCAGGTATCCTCCCCGTAGGTATACTCACCTTCATAACGCTCCTGAGAGGAGTAAGTGAGTTTATCGATAAACAAAAACGGCTTACGATGCGGCAGCAGATCCTCAGTCGAACCGTCATAAGCCTGACCATCTTCAACCATCTTTGTAGGTACGCTCTTTTTTACTTCATCACTCATTACATGCACCTCATGAAATTAAACGTACTTTTTAAATGCCAGAACGCCGTTATGCCCGCCAAAGCCCAGTGAACTTGACAGCACCACATTGACTTCAGCCTCAATACCCTTATTTGGGACAACATCCAGATCACACTCAGGATCAGGAGTCTCATAGTTGATGGTAGGCGGAATAAAGCCATCTTTGATCACCAATGCACAGATGATTGACTCAACAGCACCGGCAGCACCCAGCAGATGGCCGGTCATACTCTTGGTTGAAGAGACCTTCAGTTTATATGCTTCATCACCGAAAGCACCCTTAATAGCCTTAGTTTCCATAGGATCATTCAGAGGAGTGGAGGTTCCATGGGCATTGATATAATCAACATCAGTGGTAGTCAACCCAGCATCTTTCAAAGCCAGTGTAAAAGCGCGTTTGGCACCAGCAGCATCAGGGTCTGGAGCCGTCAGGTGAAAGGCATCAGCGGTACCACCATAGCCGGCCAGCTCCGCATATACCTTGGCTCCACGGGCCTTAGCATGCTCCTCTGACTCAAGAATCAGCATGCCGGCACCCTCACCCATGATAAATCCATCGCGTGTCACATCAAACGGACGACATGACTTCTCTGGAGTATCGTTATACTTGGTGCTCAAGGCCTTCATGGCACAAAAACCACCGATGCAATACTCTGTAATTGTTGCCTCGGTACCACCGGCAATAACTACATCTGCGCGTCCTGAACGAATCATATCCAGCGCAACACCTATTGCATCCGTTCCTGAGGCACATGCTGTCACAATTGTATGGGCCGCGCCTTTGGCATTCAGCATAATAGAGATGTTACCGGCAGCTTCATTTGCAATCAGCTTAGGGATCATCATTGGAGACAGACGATTCGGACCACGTTCAAAGAGCACTTTGTAGGCCTCCATATCAACCTCAGTGCCACCAATCCCATTACCAACCATCACTGATACACGCTCAGGATCATAATCGGTTTGATCCAGTCCGGAATCAATCCATGCCTCTTTGGCCGCTGCCACCGCATACTGCGTGAATAGCCCCATACGACGTGCCATCTTCTTTTCAGCATATTGTGAGAAATCAAAATCCTTAATCTCAGCGGCAACTTTTGAAGCAACATTTGATGGATCAAACTTTGTGATTGTTCCAATTCCACATACACCATTACGAATGCTCTGCCACATTTCGGCTACAGACTTACCCACTGGCGTAATCGCACCCACACCTGTGATCAAGATTTTTTTATTATTACTCATTTTGAGAACACCCCTTCTCTAATAGTTGAAACAAAACAGAATTAACCTCTTCCTTAATATGACTAAACCCGCCAAAAAAAAGGTAAAACCCTGAGAAAATTGTCTGGTTACTCTGAAAACTTCTTTCATAATGACATTTTTCTGGATTTTGTCAACATGGAATTTTCGCAATTTAAATAAAACTCACAAAACTAACGCTGCGAAACCGCAACCCAAAGATTTCAGAGTTTAGAGGTAACTACTTAACTGCCCCTCTTTTTGAACTACGAATGAACGCGAATGAACGCGAATGTGAATCTCAATACGGGGGCATGAGGACGCATGCATGCCTTCGCCAATACTACTCGTACACTCTATTCGCGTCCATTCGTAGTTCCATCTTTCTTTCCATAAAGAACTGCTTAATGATTTCTTGTTTTTTTGACAGGATTTTTTTGATAAATCACTAAAGCTGCTTTTAATACGTTAAATACTGTAGGTGAGGTCCGTGACCTCGCTGAGATGTTACTGATTACTTCGCCGCGCCTCACGCTCTTTCAATATCCTGCGGTTGCTCCACACCTGCTCAGGATCACGATAGGGCAGGCCACGCTTTGTACCCTTAATCAGTTCAACTTCCGCACGTGAAATGGGCAGATGGATATTCTCAGCCCGAATTGCAGCAATCGTACCTCCACGCTTGCGGCCAACGGCAACAGTCTCCCCCACATAAAACCCGGCCTTCATAAAACCGGAACGTACCGGCAAAGCGGCGCAGTAAGTCAATAACACCCCGTTATCACTCATCAGCCTGCGCAGCCGCAGAAAAAAGTCCACCGTCCACAATTCCGCATTACGCTGGGTCGAAAAGGCATCAAGAAAAATTATATCAAAAAGTCCTCCCTCGGCAGCCTCATTCAGTTTATCGCGGGCATCACCGTTAATAAGCTGAACAGTGCTATAATCCCCACTCCAACTGCCGTTGCCCGCCAGCGCCCCGGCAACCATCCTCCACTCAAGCAAACTGCCAGAGGGCGGGTTGATGTATTCAGAGGATGCCCTGACAACATTTCTATCTATCTCCATTGCAGTCACAGACAACTTCCCTCCCCGCGTCAATTCCGCTTCTTCACACGCAGCTAAAGTGTTGTAACCAAGCCCGTAACAGATATCCAGAAGGCGCACATTTCCTCCACCCAGCCGTTCCCGTAACTTCCCAGGTTTAATGAACTTAGCAACAGCCTCAGTCACGGCCCCAACCTTAGAGTGATAATGCTCTTTAAACGCACCACTCCAGAATGTCACACTTCCATCATCCGTAATCACCGGCTCAAACCCGGAAGGGACATCATCGGATGTTGCATTATTCTTTTGATATAAATCGCCTTGCACAACCCCCTGAAAGCCCATCTGATCAACGAGAAACCCCGTAAACTCACCTTTTGTCATGCTCCACCGAGGCGCAATCAGCTTTTCATCAGGAGTATCCGTTGTCAATCGCATCAAAGGCATATCAGCCGGAAGCCTTCGGATAACCTCTATCAGACCCTGTGCATACTGATGTTCATTAAGTACTGCAAATGGTCGTTCTGCATACTCATCAGCCAGATCTGAGCCTGTGACAACATGCAGATTATGCAGTTTAACCGCAGCGACCGGCAGCGCAGCAATGCGCTCCGCACTCTTGTTCCACTCCGACTGCCCCTCACCGGGAAGGCCCAATATCAGATGAACAGCCGGTTTTATACCGTGTACATCAAGATTTTTTATCGCATCCTTGGAGCACAGCCAGCTATGCCCCCTGTTTAATCGGTCAAGAGTTCGATCATGCGTGGACTGGACACCAAGCTCAATCCAGACCTCCAGCCGACGATTCAGCTCCTGCAGAAAGCAGATCACACTCTCCGGCAGACAATCGGGACGGGTTCCAATACTGACAGCCACAAATTTCTGAAGCTCCAGCAAATCATTTATTTGTCTCTGAAACAGATCCGGATCTGCAAATGTCCCGGTATACGCCTGTATATACAGCATGAATTCACGGGCACCATAGCGTCTGCGCGCAAAGTCTGCTGCCGCTTCAACCTGATCCTCCGGTGCATTAATCCCGTTTATCTGCATTGCCCGGCCGCCTTCATCTGCACAAAAACTGCACCCCCCCCTACCATCAGCCCTGCGGTTTGGGCATCCATAACCCAAATCCACCGGAATCCGGTAGAGCGCTTCACCATAACGCTTTTTCATAAACTCTTTGTAACTTAAATATGGATTTTCACTCTTCATATATTTTACATTATCAAACTTTTCTCACTCAGTCCACCTCTTCAACCCGCTCAATCAGCACAGCTGGGGCGCTCGCGCCCCGAATCGTGCCGACATCAAAACCAGCTCAACTAGCTCAGCAGGGGTGCTCGCACCCCGAATCTCAGGGCGCTCGCACCCCGAATCTCAGGGCGCTCGCACCCCGAATCTCAGGGTGCCCGCACCCCGAATCTCAGAGCGCCCGCACCCCGAATCTCAAAACAAGACGCATTTTTTACCCGAAAAACAGCACTTTGGACTGTACATTCAATGCCTTCAATTCTATAATTATCTACCATATAAATTTTACAACACTAATGGAGTTTTATAATGGCAATCCTTGCACAAGGTTTGGTTTTGTTGATAGCAGGAATGGGCATTGTTTTTGCTTTTTTGGCTGTACTGGTCTGCGTTATGTCAGCGTCATCAAAAGTTATTCCTAAATTTAATCACATCCTGCCGGATGAGCAACCGAAAAAAAGAGCACCGGCATCGTCTTCAGCTGATGACACCGCAATCGCAATTGCTATTGCTATTGCGGCAGTCGCAGCTCAATCAGCTTAATTGAATTAAAACCTCTTACCCCCCCCCCAACACACTCAGGAGAAATATTGTGGCAAAACAACCCGTAAAAATAATGTGCACCGCGTTCCGCGATGGATTCCAGTCATGCTATGGCGCACGCGTCTTCACCGAAGATTTCATGCCGGCTGTAGCAGCTTGCAAAGAAGCAGGCATAAACCACTTTGAAGCCGGAGGCGGAGCACGATTCCAATCACTTTTCTTCTATTGCAACGAAAATGCCTTTGACATGATGGACCGCTTCCGCGAAGTCGCCGGACCGGATGCAGACCTTCAAACCCTAGCCCGCGGAATTAATGTGGTTGGTCTCGACTCGCAGCCTCGTGATATTATCAATCTGCATGCAAAGATGTTTAAGAAGCACGGAATCTCCACAATCCGTAATTTCGACGCCCTCAACGATGTCAACAACCTGATCGACAGCGGCAACGCCATTAAGAACGCCGGCCTCAAACATGAAGTCGTTATAACTATGATGGAACTTCCTCCCGGTTGTAAAGGTGCTCACACATCTGAATTCTACATTCAGGTCTTGCAGGGAATTCTGGATGCAGGCATCCCTTATGACAGCGTCTGTTTTAAAGATGCATCAGGAACATCTACTCCCGCTAAAGTTTTTGACACAATCAAACAGGCACGCAAACTTCTTGGGAAAGATATCAACATTGTTTTCCACTCTCATGAAACAGCTGGTATTGGAACCGTAGGTTACAAAGCAGCCATCGAGGCAGGCGCCAGCCAGATAGACTGTTCCATCGTTCCTATGTCAGGCGGCACCTGCCAGCCAGATATAGCCACAATGTGGCACGCCATGCGTGGTAGTGCTTATGATCTGGATATCGATATTGATAAGATCATGAAAGCCGAACTTATCACCAAGGAGTGCATGAAAGATTACTTCCTGCCGCCTGAAGCCAAAGCAGTTGAGCCTATGATCCCATGGTCGCCTATGCCGGGTGGTGCTCTGACAGCCAACACTCAGATGCTGCGTGATAACAATCTTATGGATAAGTATACTGACTGTATTGCAGCTATGGGCGAAGTCGTACGCCGCGGTGGTTTCGGAACATCAGTTACCCCGGTCAGCCAGTTCTACTTTCAGCAGGCCTTCAACAACGTCCTCTTCGGCAAGTGGAACAAGATCGCGGAAGGTTACGGAAAAATGGTTCTCGGATACTTCGGCAGAACGCCTTGTAAACCCGATCCTGAGATTGTTAAACTTGCCTCCGAACAACTCGGTCTTGAACTGACCACAGAGAAGGCTGTTGACATCAATGATCGTGACTCATCCAAGGGCATTGAGTCCGCTAAAAAGATGCTCACTGATAACGGCATCACCGACCTCAGCGATGAAAACATATTTATTGCTGCGACCTGTAAAGAGAAGGGCATTCAGTTCCTAAAGGGTGAAGCCAAGGTCGGGGTCCGCAAAGGCGCACCAAAAGCCGAGACTCCTGCAGCGGGTGCATCAGACGGCTACACCGTCACCGTTAACGGCAAGGCCTACGGCGTTGAGCTCAAAGGCGACAAAGCTATGGTCAACGGTAAAGAGTATGCAATCAATGTTGCTGCCGGAATTTCAAAAGGCTCAGCCGCTCCGGCCGCCGCCTCCGATGGCAATGAGACCGAGGTCACAGCCTCCATCCCCGGAACTGTGCTGCGTATCGGTGTAAAGACCGGTGACAACGTCAGCGAAGGCGATGAACTGCTGGCTCTCGACGTTATGAAAATGGAAACACTTATTGTAGCCCCCTGCTCCGGCACAATCAGATCTGTACTGGTTAACCAGAGCGACAAGGTTAACACAGGCGACCTGCTTGTAACCATCAGCTAATTCATATTTAAAAATATGTGGAGGCACCCCCTCCGCTTTAACCGGAAATACACTGGAACCAGTTTATGAAAAAAATATTTCTAGCCTGTGCAGCGACCCTGACACTCTGTTTTTCTCAGGCTGTTGCGCAACTTACAGATAATGATCACGGAGATGCTCAAGCTCGTAATGCCATTGCCAAAAATGCTGAAGCTAACGCTCAGGAAAATGTAGCGGTAACTTCAGCACCCGCTGAGAGCAACTGGCGTGATACCCTTAACAGAGTAAAGAACCTGGCTGCCACAACCGGCATCCAGGGCTTCTTCAACACGAAACCGCCAAAATACGTCACCGAGGGATACTATAAACCTACCGGACAAAGAGTCAAAGGTCACGAAGTTCATATAATCGGTGATCTGCCTTATGGTGCCGGGCAGGCTATTATGATGGTAATCTGTCTCGGGTTGATCTATCTTGCCATAGTTAAAGGTTTTGAACCTCTACTACTGCTACCTATCGGATTCGGCGGGCTGCTGGCCAACATGCCCTACGCCAACGTGGCGGCACCTCCCGTAGTAGAAATGATTCAGGGACTGCCAACGGTTATCGAACCGGGTGGCTACCTCTACTATTTCTTCGACTTCGGCGTGGAGACCGGTCTATTCCCGATCCTTATCTTTATGGGGGTGGGCGCAATGACCGACTTTGGTCCACTGATCGCAAATCCGCGTACTGCCTTGCTGGGTGCATCTGCTCAATTTGGAATCTTCGTAGCTCTCTTTGGTGCACTGGTACTCTCACAGGCTAGCGGTGGCTCAATCAACTTTGGACTCAAAGAAGCTGCTTCAATCGGTATCATTGGTGGTGCTGATGGTCCCACGGCCATCTGGCTGACATCTAAACTGGCACCCAATATTCTGGGAGCAGTAGCGGTGGCGGCATACTCCTATATGGCACTTGTACCAATCATCCAGCCTCCAATCATGCGTGCTCTTATTCCCAAGAAAGAGCGTGAAATCGTTATGAACCAGCTTCGTCACGTATCCCGTATGGAGAAGGTTTGCTTCCCGATGATAGTGCTGCTGCTCTGCGCTCTGCTGCTTCCAAGCGCAGTACCGCTGGTAGGAGCCCTGATGCTAGGTAATCTGGCACGCGAAGTCGGTCCATCCGTGGCCCGTCTCTCCGACACCATGTCCAACGGACTGATCAATATTGTCACCATCCTGCTCGGTCTCTCAGTAGGTGCAAAGCTGGCCTGCGAGAAGTTTATGACAGGCGAAACCCTGGGCATACTCGGACTAGGCCTGATCGCCTTTGCTTGCGGTACCGCAACCGGTTGCATCATGGGCCGCATTATGAACAAGTTCTCGAAAGACCCGATCAACCCGCTGATTGGAGCCGCCGGTGTTTCTGCTGTTCCAATGGCTGCCCGTGTTGCCAATAAGGTCGGTCTTGAGTCCAATCCAACCAACTTCCTGCTCATGCACGCCATGGGCCCGAATGTAGCCGGCGTGATTGGTTCTGCCGTTGTTGCCGGTGTTTTATATACACTTTGCAAGTAAGCACCGCATTAACCACAAACAAGGCGATGCGGTATTTGCCGTATCGTCTTTTTTTAGGAA
>Ga0307990_1000945_pt1 | contig 24918 bp, 19 predicted proteins | sample EllFjometagen129_FD_203168 | JGI IMG/M metagenome (GOLD analysis project Ga0307990, IMG submission 203168) | Marine microbial communities from Ellis Fjord, Antarctic Ocean - #129 | ecosystem: Environmental > Aquatic > Marine > Unclassified | place: Southern Ocean | collected 2014-10-08
ACTTTCGAAGTTTCTGTAAATAAGGAGTCCGCCGGCTGGCGGATCGACTGTTTCAGAAACGAGAATAACGTAATATTTGGCGTTTTCTTGCAGCCACTAGGTAAGATAGTCATTAAGCTTATCAAATAATACTTTTGATTCAATAGGTTTTGGGATGTAATCATCAAATCCATAACTCATCAATTTACGTTTGTCTTCTGCCATGACAAAAGCAGTTTGGGCAATGATTGGTATGTTGCTGTTTATTTTGCGAATTTCATACATTGCTTCTACACCATTGACATTTGGCATTTTTATATCCATAAGGATTAAATCGATATCATCATGAGATTTTACGTATTCAATGGCTTGCTTCCCATCTTTGGCATGTCCAATTTTGGCGCAAATGTCTTTTAAATAAATTTTTAACAATAGAAAGTTATTGTCCTCATCTTCAGCAATGAGTATATGCTTTTTACTTTTGAGATTTAAGCGTTTTGTTTTACGTTTATTGTTTGTTTTGTCAATATATGTGGTTTCGCACGGAGGCAAAGAAATATAGAATGTACTTCCATGATTTTTTTTCGATTCCAGCTTTAATTCCCCGCCCAAGAGTTGTATGAGTTGTTTGGATATCGATAATCCCAACCCCGTGCCGCTGTATTTTCTGGTTTGACTGGTTTCAATTTGGCGAAACCGCTCAAAAATTAGGTTTTGGTAATCTTCGGGAATCCCAATGCCTGAATCTTGAACGAAAATGAAAAGTTCCTCTTCTCTTGCTGCAAACCCAAATCTTATTCGGCCTGAGCTTGTGAATTTTATTGCATTTTCTAGTAAATTGTGAATAACCTGAAAAAGCCTTGTGTGATCTGTGTTCACATAGCAGGCTTTATCCGCTGTAAATTCGGCAATTAATTCCAGCCCTTTATTCGTACATATTCTGTTAAACAATTCATAAGTGTGATTAAATCCGATACGCAAATCTTTTGTGCGTTTTTGTATGCTTACCTGATTTGTCTCAATTTTGGATAAATCCAGAATGTCATTCACAATTCGCAAGAGCTGTTTTCCACTATTGATAACAATTTTGGCATAATGTGCCTTATCTTCATCCGTTGATTCATCGTCCTCAAATAATTCTGAAAACCCAATGATGCCATTCATCGGAGTTCTGATTTCATGACTCATATTTGTTAAAAACGCAGTTTTTAGTTTGTCGCTTTCCTGTGCTTTGTTTTTTGCGTCTTCAAGTGCTTTTTGTTCCGATAAAAGTTGCTTGTTTTTGTTCCTTAATTCGTTAAAATAATTGTCCAGATGATTCGTTCCAATAAGTGATAAAATTCCGGTGGCTGACAGGAAGAAATTATTTCCGATATACCATCCGTATTCAATGGAATTCGTATCGTATGCTAAAATGTTTTGTTTAAAAAGCGCAATAACGTTATATAGTATAAGTATCGAAATGAAATAAAATGTTGATTCTGCAAAATTAAAGCGAAAAATAAAACCTGACCATAACATGACGAGTATCAGCCCTGCGTAATATGACAAAAAGGCGCCTTCATTAGGTTTTGCGATGTAAATCATAGCAAGAATACCGATTTCTCCAATGAATAAAAGCGTTTTAAGCAATGGCTTGGCAAATCTTAAAAATAGGTTCGTATAAGATAAGGCAAAAACTAACAGGATGGAGGGTATGACAAACCCAAATCGGATTACCCAAATCGTTTTAAACTGGCTGGGTATCACGAAAGGATCAATAATGCCAAATAGACCGTATATTAATAGCCCGGCAATAATGCCAGCACGTGCCATCTTAGTCGTAAGACGACCGTTCTCCCCTATGTATGTTTGGTCTACCTTAAAACGCATTATAAACCTGGCTTTTCTAAGGTAAAGATAATAAATTTAATGAAAATCCTTTTGTCTTTATTTCTCAATTAAACTTTTAAGCAAAAACAATTTTCAAAACTATCTGTTAATTAAAAAAAGTACATTAAATTTATAGAAGGCCCCTTATGCTACAATATTTTTTCAAATTTCTGATTTCGATTCTGTTTATCGGATGAAGATTTGTCTTATCAGGATATTTCATTTTATGAAGTTGGTGCCGAGAGACAAATGCAAAGCCGCGCTGTGCCAGGTGTCGCACAGGCTGCTCCCAATTTCGTTAGTTATGTTGCTGCTCCTGTCAACGGAATTATAAGTTCAATGTATGTCAATGAGGGACAGACCGTGAAAAAAGGTCAGGTATTGATGGAAATTGAAAGCCTGGAATACGGACAATTACTGTCAGATTTTTTGCAAGGAAATTCGAATCTGAAATATCAGAAAAGTCGGATGGATAGAAATGAAGACCTTGCAGAAAAAGGAATTACGAGCCAAGCAGAGATGGAAGCCATTCGTGCAGAATATCAACTGGCAAAGTCAAATTCCATTGCTGTCCGTGCCAGATTGATGACTCTTGGTTTGTCTGAGCAGGAAATTGTAGCATTGAAAGAGGTTGAGCGTCTTGAACCCCATTTATTAATTCGTGCCCGGATTGATGGTGTGGTTGACCAACATTTTATTGTGTTGGGGATGCCGGTTAAAGCCTATGATAACCTAGCAATAATTATTAACACTAAGCATTTGCTTGTTAAAGCTTTTTTATCACCCGAAGATTTAAACTATGTTTCTGTGGGTGATTCTGTTAATATTACTCGTCAAAGTGATAATCAATCGGGAATAAAATCCGTCATCGCTTCAATCAATCCCGCACTTGATCGTGATTCCAAAGCCATTATTGCCAATGTGCTTATCCAAACAGATGGTAATTGGCCACTGCCGGGAGAAAATCTGAGAGTGACGTTGAAGTCTAAAGTGCCTGAACACGTGCTTGCCGTGCCGACCTCTGCCATAAGCTGGTTGGGCGAAGATGCCGTCGTTTATGTAAATGCTTCTGATAATCGGTTGGAGGTGCGTACTGTTCAAATATTAAGTTCGGATGAAAATTTCAGTTTTATTGAAAAAGGATTGATTGCCGGAGAAAAAGTGGCAACAAATGAAATTTTCACCTTGAAGTCATTGGTTCGTTTTAATGAATTTGCTGAATAATTAATGTCTGTCCGCATTGTCTGATTTCAATGTGCTTAATGTAGCGTTTTGAAATTTAGTGATTTGAGCTGGGCACGGATTTTTATCAATAAACATAAATTATGCTTAAAAAAATTATAGAATTTTCCGTAAAACAAAAATACATTGCGCTGGCTTTGGTTTTATTAATGGCCGTTACCGGATTTTTTGCATTGAGAAACATACCGATTAATTCACTTCCCGATGTGACTCCCGTGCAGGTGCTTGTCATCACAAAGGCAGGGAGATATTCCCCTTTTGATGTTGAAAAATTGGTCAGTTATCCCATAGAGAATGCCATGAACGGCTTGCCCGATGTTAAAGCGGTACGTTCCATTTCGCAATTTGGATTATCAGCCGTTACCATTGAGTTTGATGAAAAATCAGACATTTATTTTGTTCGACAATTAGTGTCTCAACGGTTGCAGTCTATTGTTGATGAGTTGCCCGAAGGTGTTTCTGCGCCACAGCTTGGCCCGGTCTCTACTGCACTTGGCGAAATTTTTCAGTATCAGGTTGTCGGCCCTTCCTATAGTCTTACTGAACTTCGAAGCATACAGGATTGGTTAATTGCACCTCAATTGAAAACAATAAAAGGGGTAACTGAAATCAATTCTTTTGGTGGTTTTGTGAAACAAGTAGAGGTTGAAGTGTTGCCGGGAAAACTCAGACAATATAATATTGGTTTGAGTGAAGTGTTTGATGCAATTTCCAATAATAATGCCGTTTCCGGTGGAAATTATCTGACATTTAATCGTGAACAATACATTATCCGCGGAACAGGTATGATTGAATCCATTCCGGATATTGAGCAAATTATTGTGAAAAATATCGAGGGAAATCCCGTTTATGTTCGCAATATAGCAAATGTTAAACAGGGCAAACAAATTCGACAAGGAGCCGTTACCCGCGATGGAAAAGGAGAGGTGGTGACAGGAATTGTTATGATGTTACGCGGAGAAAACGGACGAAAAGTGATTCAGGAAATTGAAACGAAAATTGATGATGTCAATGAGTCCTTGCCCAATGGTGTGCAAATTGAAAAATTTTATGACCAAAGTGAACTCATTTCCCGCACAACAAATACGTTAACCAAAAACCTGATTGAAGGTGGATTGCTCGTGATTCTTATTCTTCTCTTATTATTGGGAGACTTTCGAGGGGCAATTATTGTTGCGCTTGTTATTCCGCTTTCTATGCTATTTGCGTTTATTGGGATGAAAGAACTTGGCCTGGCAGCTAATTTGATGAGCTTGGGAGCTATTGATTTTGGTATGATTGTGGACGGGTCGGTTGTGATGATAGAAAATATCATCCATCGGCGACAAAAATCTGACGGAAAAGGCGGAAATGAACTCATTATGGATGCCGCCAAAGAAGTTGCTCGACCAATATTTTTTGGAGTGCTAATTATTCTTGTCGTTTATATTCCGGTTATGACTTTTAGTGGTATGGAAGGAATTTTATATCGCCCGATGGCAATTACCGTCGGACTCGCTGTGTTTGGATCATTATTGCTGGCTTTGGTTTTTATTCCTGCAATGATGAGTATTCGTATCAGCCGAAAAAAAACTAAAAAACCGAAACCTGAAAATTGGTTAATTCGCCGATTGAGGCCCGCTTATGAAAAAGCACTAAGCGTGACTTTGGAACATAAATGGAGAACTGTCGGAATTGCCGGAGCAGTATTTTTGTTGAGCATGTTTTTGATGACACGAATGGGGACGGAATTTTTGCCGGAGCTTGATGAAGGTTCAATTTTGGTAGAAGAAGTTCGTATGCCAAGTGTAACGCTTGAGGAAAGTGTTGAAAAAGCAAATGAATTGGCGGCACGGCTAATGGCAAATATCCCTGAAATTAAAACCGTTGTTCCGAAAACCGGTCGTTCTGATTTAGCAAATGATTGGATGGGAGTTCATCAAACGGATGTATGGATTTTGCTCAAGCCAGAAAAATCATGGCGTGATGGAATGAAAAAAGCGGATATTGAACGGGAAATTCAGCCCTATCTGGAAAATGAGCCCGGATTGTCTTATAATTTTACTCAGCCTATCGCTATGCGTGTAGATGAGTTAACCAGTGGCGTTAAATCGGATTTGGCAGTAGTAATTTATGGTGAAGATTTGGATAGTTTATCTGCTATCAGTAAGCGAATTGCTGCGAAACTCCCGGAACTGAAAGGCACAGAAAACTTTTTTGTTGACCAGCCAGTCGGACAACCATATTTTACAATAGAGGCAGACCGAGAAGCTTTGGCAGCATACGGGCTTAACGTCCAAGACGTTCAGCATGTGATTGAGGCCGGTATTGGTGGGAAAGCGGTTAGTTCGATTTTTGAGGGACAACGCCGTTTTGATATTCAAGTAAGATATCCTGAGAATTTACGCTCAAGTTTTGCAAGCATTCGCGATATCCCCGTTCACTTACCTGACGGGAAGGGGTTTGTGCCATTGTCTGCTGTCTCAAAAATTTCTGCACAAGAAGGACCACGTGAAATTCAGCGTGAAAACGGATGGAGACGCCTAATTGTCGGTATCAATATTCAAAATATTGATATGGGAACTTATGTGGCAGAATTGCAGCAAGTAATTAAAAATGATGTTAATGTTCCTTCCGGATATTTTTTGAATTACGGCGGTGCATTTGAAAATCAGCAACGGGCAATGAATCATATGTTGCTTATTGTTCCACTTGTCTTATTTCTAATTATCGGGCTGTTGTATCTCAACTTTAATAAGCTGAGTTACGCCTTTTTGGTTTTCTTGAACTTACCTTTAGCACTGAGCGGTGGTGTATTTCTACTTTTTATTCGTGATATGTATTTGTCGATTTCTGCAAGCATTGGGTTTATTGCACTTTTTGGTGTGGCTGTCCTTAACGGGATAGTCCTAGTGTCTCATTTGAACGAAATACGAAAATCTAAAACCAATCAAAGTTTGAAAGCATCAGTAATTGCTGGAGCATCTGACCGATTACGCCCCGTTCTGATGACAGCCTTGGTGGCATCGCTGGGTTTTGTCCCGATGGCGTTTAACACCGGGCCCGGTTCAGAAGTGCAATCTCCGTTGGCAACTGTTGTAATCGGTGGGTTAATAACATCGACTTTGTTGACTCTGTTTGTCTTACCGACTATTTATCATTGGATGGAGAGTCGTAGTGCGAAAAAATCGGCCGATTAAAATTGAATCGATATGTAGGCGTTTGCCCCGAGCAGTAGCATGTGTTGTTGGTAAAACTCTTGTGGGATTGGTAGCATTGCTGTAACATGTACCATCGGTTCAAGTCCAATGTCAAGCCGATTGTTGGGCATGTAATGAAAAACGGTGCTACTAAAGAATCCTAAGCCATTTTGATTGTAAAAATCAGTACGTGCAACCGCAATTCCTATAGACATTCCCATTTTTAATGCAAACCAATTTGTGAAATTTCGTTGCAGAAAGACTGGTAAATAAACAAACTCGGATGTTTGCTTGTGGTTCAGGTTAAGCTCAGTTGCCCGCATACTGTTTTTGGTTACATATTTAAACGTCTGATTTGTTGTTGTTAAATAACTTAATCCAAAACCAAGTGCTAATTTATCATCCATAGGATAGGAGTATGTGAACCCAATTTCCCGGGCAATTCCTTTTTCTATATATTCAGAACGATCAGGTTCACGAAACCGAAAAAACTGACTTTGCATATATCCGGTAGAAACTCTGAGTCGGTTATTTAAAACCAAACTATCCGGCTGTGTCATTAAGCTAGTAGCAAACACAGGCATGGAAAGTATGATAAGCAATAAATATGTGTTAAATAATTTCATTTATTAAAACTCGTTTTTCCTATTAACGCAGGAAATGCAAAAATCGGTGCAATTTTTTAGAAAATCTTTTAAAATTTCCTTAATTATTTATAAGTTTTCAACTGCATGGCGTTAAAAACCTTGTATTTAACAATAAAAACCATCCTGAAATATAAGTTTAAACTGACTGCTTGTTTAGACCTGTTTTAAGTTAGTATTAAGTATTGCAAAACACATAAAATTATGCTTGAAAACCATTTAATTCTGTTAATTTAGCAGTCCCAAAAATATTGCTTGGGAATGTTTTAATGAACGAATTATTTAATGTATAATTAATATCCGAACAGACATGAGTAAAACTAAGAAATTCATGACTTGCGAAGGAAACATGGCTGCAGCACATGTTGCATACATGTTTAGCGAAGTCGCATGTATTTATCCGATTACCCCATCATCCAATATGGCAGAATATGTTGATGAGTGGGCAGCAGGAGGAAGAAAAAATATTTTTAATCAAACCGTTCAGGTTGAAGAAATGCAATCAGAGGCTGGTGCTTCCGGCGCTGTCCATGGTGCACTTCAGGCTGGTGCTTTGACGTCAACATTTACTGCATCGCAGGGGTTGTTGCTGATGATTCCTAATATGTATAAGATTTCCGGTGAATTATTGCCCGGGGTTTTTCATGTGTCAGCACGGAGTATTGCAGCGCAGGCCTTATCTATTTTTGGCGATCATAGTGATGTGATGAGCACACGTATGACCGGTTTTGCAATGTTGGCTACAGGTAGTGTTCAGGAAATTATGGACATTGCGCCAATCGCGCATTTGGCATCCATAAAAACTCGTATTCCGTTCTTGCATTTCTTTGACGGTTTCCGTACTTCACACGAAATCCAGAAAGTTGAGTATTTCGAGAATGAGGATATGGCAAAACTCGTGGATATGGATAAAATAGATCAATTTAGAAAAAATTCACTGAACCCTGAGCATCCCGTAACACGTGGTACAGCTCAGAATCCTGATGTTTATTTTCAGTCACGCGAGGTTGTGAATAATTTTTACGATGAAATTCCTGATATCGTTGAATCTTATATGCAGGAAATTACAAAAATGACAGGGCGTGAGTATCATCCTTTTGGATATTATGGTGCAAAAGATGCTGAACATGTTGTGATTGCAATGGGATCCGTCACTGATACTCTGCGTGAGGTCGTTGATAATCTTGTCAAAAAAGGCGAAAAAGTTGGCCTGATTGCAGTTCACTTATATCGTCCTTTCTCAGCAAAATATTTCTTAAAAGCAATGCCGGATACCGTGAAACGTATTGCAGTGCTTGATCGTACAAAAGAAATCGGAGCAGAAGGTGAACCTCTGTATCTTGACGTAAAAAATATTTTCTACGGGAAAGATCATCAACCATTAATCGTCGGTGGACGTTATGGGTTGTCTTCAAAAGATACCACTCCTGCAATGTTGATTGGTGTTTATGATAATTTGAAAATGACTGAACCAAAAAATGACTTTACCGTTGGTATTGTCGATGATGTTTCGTTCAAATCATTGCCATTAACTCCGGAAGTTTCTGTTGTTCCAGAAGGAACTTATGAAGCGAAATTCTTTGGATTGGGTTCTGATGGGACCGTTGGTGCAAACAAAAATAGTATCAAAATTATCGGAAATACAACCCATAAATATTGTCAAGCATATTTTGCATATGACTCCAAAAAATCTGGCGGATTTACTGCTTCTCACCTTCGTTTTGGTGATCATCCAATTCGTTCCCCTTATTTGGTAACAACTCCTGATTTTGTGGCATGTCACGTACCTGCATATCTTGAGCGCTACGATATGTTGCGTGGAATCAAAGACGGTGGAATCTTCCTGTTGAACTCTATTTGGGATGCAGAAGAAACCAAAAAACGTTTGCCGGATCATATGAAGAGAATTCTGGCTGAGAAAAATATCAAATTCTACATTATTAATGCGACAGAAATTGCAGAAGAAATTGGACTTGGTAATCGAACTAATACAATCATGCAGTCTTCTTTCTTTAAGATTTCGCAGGTAATTCCTTACGATAAAGCCGTTGAAGAAATGAAGAAAATGATTGTAAAATCATTTGGTCGTAAAGGAGAGAACGTTGTGAACATGAACAATAAAGCGGTTGACCGTGGCGGAGATGTGAGCAAAGTTGAAATTCCTGCCGAATGGAAATCAATAGATTCTGAAAAATTTCATCCGTTTTCATTTGAAGATGCACCCGAGTTTGTTAAAACGGTTGCCGATGTCATGAATGCGCAAATGGGCGATGACCTTCCTGTTTCAGCTTTTGTTGGCCGTGAAGACGGTTCCTTTCCTGCAGGAACTACCAAATGGGAAAAACGCGGTATCGCTGTGAATGTTCCCATTTGGATTGAAGATAACTGTATTCAGTGTAATCAATGTGCTTATGTTTGTCCTCACGCTGCAATTCGTCCGTTCCTTCTGACTGAAGACGAACTCGAAAATGCACCGAAAGGAACTCGTGCAATTCAGGGAATCGGAAAAACCAAAGAATTCAAATTTGTCATGCAGGTAAGCCCACTGGATTGTACCGGCTGTGGTAACTGTGTAGATGTTTGTCCGGCGAAAACCAAAGCCCTTGAATTGAAACCACTTGCTACCCAAATGGAAGAAGCAGACCGCTTCAAATATATGGATGAAAAAGTGGGTTATAAAGACACGGTATTGCCAAAAGAAAAATCTGTTAAAAACTCGCAGTTTGCTCAGCCATTGTTTGAATTCTCAGGTGCGTGCGCAGGTTGTGGTGAAACTCCATACATTAAAGCAATTACTCAACTCTTTGGAGAGCGCATGATTGTTGCAAATGCAACCGGCTGTTCTTCAATTTTTGGTGGTTCTGCACCAAGTACTCCTTATACAACCAATTACAAATCAGGAAAAGGGGTTGCGTGGGCAAATTCATTGTTCGAGGATAATGCAGAGTATGGGTTTGGTATCGCTACCGGTATTGAAAAAATTCAGGAGAAAATTAAAATCTGGATTGAAGAAGCAAACTGGGATGCTGATACTAAAGCATTGGGTGAAAAATGGATTGCTTCCATGAAAGATGCTGAGACGTCTGAAGCTGTAAGTGCTCAATTGCTTGCAAAAATGGAAAGCATGGATGATGAAGCTGCGAAACAAATTGTTAAGCACAAAGATTACCTCGTGAAAAAATCTGTATGGATTATTGGTGGTGATGGTTGGGCTTATGATATTGGTTATGGTGGACTCGACCATGTGATTGCAACCGGAAAAGATGTAAATATCCTGGTACTTGATACTGAGGTTTATTCGAATACAGGTGGTCAGGCATCTAAATCAACTCCGGTTGGTGCAGTTGCTAAGTTTGCTGCCAGCGGAATGAAAAACCGCAAAAAAGACCTTGGCGCAATGGCGATGACTTATGGTGGTGTGTATGTTGCACAAGTTGCAATGGGTGCCAGCCAAAATCAGTATTTTAAAACAATCAAAGAAGCTGAAGCTTATCCGGGACCATCAGTAATTATTGCTTATGCTCCTTGTATTAACCACGGATTGAAACTCGGTATGGGTAAATCTCAGCTCGAGGAAGATCTCGCCGTTAAATCAGGATATTGGCATAATTATCGTTACAATCCATTGTTGGAAAAAGAAGGCAAAAATCCATTCCAACTTGATAGCAAAGAACCCGATTGGTCACTCTTCCAGGATTTCATCCGTAGTGAAGTACGTTATTCATCATTGATGAAAACATTCCCTGAAGAAGCAGATCGCTTGTTCAAAATTGTTGAAGAAGATGCAAAATGGAGATATAGATATTATACCAGACTTGCAAATCAAGAATAAATAACCACACTAAATACAAAAAAGCCGTTTGCATTGCAGACGGCTTTTTTATATATAGGGGACTTCTAATAATTCTTTCGCATCATGATTTTCATCGTTTTGCATAGACAATGAAATTTTTTGAAGCACTATATGAGAAACGATGAAAACCCTACGGGAACAAATTTTGTACCTTGCATCTTATTCATTAAATTTGTTTCTTGATAGAAAAGAATTAATAGAAGATTACTATACTATCTTTGTCCAAAATTACGAATTATGATAAGCCCTGAACTCATTTTTGCAATCATATTAATTATTCTTTTTGCCGATTTCTTTTTTGGCAAGTGGATATCCGTTTTGAATTACAAATGGCGAAAAAAACCGATGCCGGAATCTGTGAAAGATGTGTATGATAAGAAAGAATATCAGAAGTTTCAGGATTATAGCAAAGCAAATTTTCGGGTTGGCTTGTTTGCCTCCGTTTTAATGTTTTTCCTTACTATTTCTATGTTTATTTTCAATGGTTTTGCCTGGTTGGATGTTTTCTTGCGCCAGTATATTGATTCTGAAATATGGTTGGCTCTGGCATTTTTTGCTGTGATAGGATTGGCTTCTTTCATTGTGTCCTTGCCATTTTCAATTTATGACACCTTTGTGATTGAAGAAAAATTTGGATTCAATAAAATAACACCAAAAATCTTTATTTTTGATACAATTAAGTCGATTTTGGTTAGTGCAATTATTGGTGGGGGATTGCTTGCACTCATTATCCTTATCTGGCAAGAAACTTCAACCTGGTTTTGGTTGTTGGCATGGATACTGATTAGTTTGTTTTCAATATTTATGGCAGAATTTTATTCCTCATTAATTGTTCCGCTGTTTAATAAACAAACACCGCTTGAGAAAGGAAGCCTAAGAGATAAAATCTCTGAATTTGCTGATAAAGCAGGATTTCGTTTGGATAATGTTTTCGTAATTGATGGGTCAAAGCGCTCCACACGAGCAAATGCATACTTTAGCGGACTGGGAAAAAAGAAACGTATTGTTTTGTACGACACACTGTTAGACGAGTTTGAGGAAGATGAAATTGTCGCAGTGCTGGCACATGAAATTGGGCATTTTAGAAAGAAACATATTCGCAAATCACTTTTAATATCAACACTAAATACCGGTTTTGTTTTATTTGTTTTTGGCCTTTTTGTTGGTCAAGATGTTTTTTCGCAGGCATTGGGAGTGGAGGTGGCAAGTTTTCATATCGGAGCCATCGGATTTGCTGTCCTGTATTCTCCTTTATCAGAAATAACCGGAATTTTCATGAGTGCCTTATCACGGAAAAATGAACGGGAAGCTGATGATTTTGCTGCCCACTACGGATATGGAGAGTCTTTAATTGATGCACTCAAAAAGCTGGCTGCTAAAAATCTGTCCAATTTAACACCTCACCCGCTTATGGTGAAGTTGTCTTATTCGCATCCCCCAGTTGCGGAAAGGGTAGATTTAATTTTGAAGCGAGAAAAATAAAAAAACTGTCTGGTAAAGACAGTTTCATATGTTCATACTTTTACTTCGTGCCTAGAAACCACAGGTTTTCAGCTCTTGCAACCATTTAGTAGCACGTACTTCAGTTTTATCATCCTGATGATCCTCATCCAGCGCAAGTCCGAAGAATTTACCATTTTTTTCTGCTTCTGAACCAGTATGTTCATATCCTTCTGATGACCATTCGCCGTGAATTTCAGCACCAAGCTTTTCAAATTCATCTTTGAGAATTGCCATGCCATCCACAAAGTGATCCGGATATAAAATCTGATCGCCGAGTCCGAACAAAGCAACATTTTTTCCTTTCATAGAAATTTCCTCAAACTCCATTTGCTTAAAAAATGGTAACCATTTGTCTTTCGTGTTTGCATCTTGCCATGCATCTGCGCCAACAGTTGAGCTCCCAACAATAAAATAGTCGTATTGTTGTATTTCTTGTGAACTGAATGATGCTAAATCAAAAATATCCGCTTTATCTGCGATTAGTGCGTGAATTTTTTTTGCGGCTCTACTTACATTTCCTTGTAAAGGCCAATAAACGATTGCAATTTTTTTCATGTGTTATGTTTTTATGTTTCTACTCGTATATAACAATAGAAATGCAAAATTTGTTGACAATGAAAAAAAATAAGATAACATTCAATTTTTCAGCACTTTCCCTTGTTGTTTTCAGAAAAATGGGTACTTTTGCGGTTCGTGAAATCTATAAATATTGTCTAACTACTAAATTAACACAAAAAATTAGATGACTGAAGAAAAAAACATGGACGCTCAAAATAATGAGCAACCAGCTGAAAATCAGCAAGAAAAAACTCAATCACCTGTTGAGCCAAAAGCAGAAACAGAAGTGAATGCAGAGCCAGAATCTGCTGACGCAGAGGCCCCAAAACCTCAAGCAGAGGAATCAAAACCTCAAGCAGAAACCCCAAAACCACAGGCTAAAGCAAAAGAACATGTAAATCCTGATGCTGTTACCGATTGGGCCACACCTTCCGATGATTTTGATTGGGAAGATGGTGGTAAAAGTGACGAGGCTTATTCCAAAGATGAAATGGAAAAGCTCGAAAATGTTTATGACGGAACGCTTTCTACAGTTAATGAAAACGAAGTAATTGATGGAAGAGTTGTTAGTCTTAATAAACGCGAAATCGTTGTTAATATTGGGTACAAATCTGAAGCAGTTATTAATGCAGCAGAATTTAGGTACAATTCTGAACTCCAGCCCGGAGATGAGGTAGAGGTGATGGTTGAAACGCTTGAAGATCCTGACGGACAGCTTATCCTTTCTCACAAGAAAGCACGCTCATTGCGTAGCTGGGAACGTGTCAACTCAGCATTTGAACATGATGAAATTATTAAAGGTTTCATTAAATGTCGCACAAAAGGTGGTATGATTGTCGATGTATTTGGCATTGAAGCATTCTTGCCGGGTTCACAAATTGATGTGAAACCTATCCGCGATTACGATCAGTTTGTTGAGAAAACCATGAACTTCAAAGTAGTGAAAATCAACCAAGAATATAAAAATGTGGTTGTTTCTCACAAAGCGCTTATTGAAGCTGAACTGGAAGCTCAGAAAAAAGAAATTATTGCGAAACTTGAAAAAGGTCAAGTCCTTGAAGGTGCAGTTAAAAACATCACTTCTTACGGTGTATTTGTTGACCTTGGTGGTGTGGACGGATTAATCCATATTACTGACTTGTCATGGGGTCGCGTACAGCATCCGGAAGAAATTGTTAATCTCGACGAAAAAATCCAAGTGGTTATTCTCGATTTTGATAATGACAAGAAACGGATTGCACTTGGCTTGAAACAGTTAACTCCACATCCATGGGATTCACTTGATGAAAATCTCAAAGTGGGTGATAAAGTTAAAGGTAAAGTTGTGGTTATGGCTGACTATGGTGCCTTTGTTGAAATCGGTCCAGGTGTTGAGGGTCTTATCCACGTTTCAGAAATGTCTTGGTCACAGCATTTACGCTCTGCACAAGAGTTTATGAATGTGACTGATGAGGTTGAAGCTGTTATTCTTACACTTGACCGCGAAGAACGCAAAATGTCACTTGGTATTAAACAACTTTATCCAGATCCATGGGCTGATATTGAAGAAAAATATCCTGTAAACTCACACCACAAAGCAAAAGTACGGAACTTTACTAATTTTGGTGTATTTGTTGAACTCGAAGAGGGTGTTGACGGACTAATCCATATCAGTGACTTGTCATGGACTAAGAAAATTAAACATCCGGCAGAATTTACACAAATCGGAATTGAAATGGAAGTTGTTGTGCTTGAGGTTGACAAAGAAAACCGTCGCCTGAGCTTAGGACACAAACAGTTGGAAGAAAATCCATGGGATGTATTTGAAACCATCTTTGGCGTTGGAAGTATCCATGAAGGAACAATTACCGACCTTAATAATAAAGGGGCTGTAATTTCCTTACCATATGGCGTTGAAGGTTTTGCTACTCCGAAACATCTTGTGAAAGAAGACGGAACTCCTGCAAAACAAGACGAAAAATTGAACTTCAAAGTTGTTGAGTTTAATAAAGATGCGAAGAAAATTTTCGTTTCTCACTCACGTATCCACGAAGATGAAAATCGTGCACAACAAGGTGGTGATCCAGCGAAAAAATCTGGCAAAAAACCCGGTGGCCGTAATGTCAATAAAATAAATGACAAAATGGAGAAAACCACTTTGGGTGATGTTGCCGGACTCGCTGAATTGAAACAGCAAATGGAAAATCAGGAGAAAGTTGCAAAAGTAGCTAAGAAAACAAAAAAAGCGGAAGTAAAGGAAACTCCTAAAGCAGAAGAGAAAAAAGAAGAAACTCCGAAAGCAGAGGCGAAAAAGGAAGAAACTCCGAAAGCAGAGGAGCAAAAAGAAGAAACTCCGAAAGCTGAACCTAAAAAGGAAGCTGCAAAAGCTGCTCCAAAAGCAGAGAAAACTGAGAAAAAAGCGCCTGCAAAAAAAGCTGAAGCGAAAGAAGAAGCTCCTAAGTCAGAAGAAAAATCAGAAGCTAAACCGAAAGCAAAGAAAGCTGCTCCAAAAGCAGAAAAAGCTGAGAAAAAAGCCAAAGAGAAATCGGATGATAAGAAAGAAGAAGCCCCTGATAAAGAATAATCAAATCTTTACTATAACCCGGAAAATTCATGCCATTCCCTTTGTGCAGATTTGAATTTTTCGGGATAAATAAAAAAAGCACCTTTCGAGGTGCTTTTTTTATGCCATAACTTTTATTATTACAAAAGCGATTCCAATGCATTTGCAACATGCTTCTCAATTCTAGATTTCAAGTTTTTGCTGTCCGCTTTTTGAAATTTGCGCCCTGTGATTTTTTCGTAAAGCTCAATATAACGTTGGCTGATTTCATTGGCTTTTTCATCTGAAATTTCAGGGAGTTGTTGTCCTGCTTCGCCCTGAAACCCGTTTTCCATTAGCCATTCGCGTACAAATTCCTTACTTAACTGGTGTTGTGCTTCTCCTTTATCAACGCGCTCCTGATATCCATCTCTATAAAAATAGCGAGAGGAGTCAGGTGTGTGAATTTCATCAATCAAATATATTTGCCCGTCTTTTTTGCCGAATTCATATTTTGTGTCAACCAGAATTAAACCATGTTTTTCGGCAATTTCAGATCCACGTTTAAAAAGGGCTAATGAGTAAGCTTCGAGTTTTAGGTAATCTTCTTCTGAAACCAATCCCTGACGCAATATTTCTTCGCGAGAAATGTTTTCATCATGTTGTCCTTGTTCGGCTTTTGTGGTTGGAGTTAAAATGGGACTTTCAAATGCCTGGTGCTCTTTCATTCCATCAGGAATCGATACTCCGCAAATATCCCGGGCTCCTTTTTTGTAGGCACGCCATGAGCTTCCTGTAAGATACCCACGTACAATCATTTCTATCGAAAACGGATTGCAATAATGTCCGATGGTTACCATTGGATCCGGAGTGCTGATTTTCCAATTCGGCACAATGTCTTTAGTCGCATCCAGAAATTCGGAAGCGATTTGATTAAGCACTTGCCCTTTGAATGGAATTCCTTTGGGAAGGACAACGTCGAAGGCAGAAATTCTGTCAGATACAACCATTACCAGCAAGTTGTTTTCAATCGTGTAAACTTCACGTACTTTCCCGTGATAAACATTTTTAACACCCGGGAAATCAAAGTTTGCATTCGTAATTGTTTTCATATTTATTTTTTTATTTGTTTTCCGAATCTTCATAAGCTTTAACAATATCATTAACCAAATTATGGCGAATGATATCTTTTCTTTCCATTTTTACAATGCCGATTCCTTTAATATCTTTCAAAATTTCCATTGCAAAAGGAAGCCCACTGTCTGATTTATGGCGCAGGTCAATTTGTGTTATGTCGCCCGTTACAATAAATTGAGATTGTTCTCCCATTCGGGTTAGAAACATTTTTAATTGGTTTTTGCTGGCGTTTTGTGCTTCATCTAAAATCGCGAAAGCATTACTGAGTGTCCGACCACGCATGAATGCCAAAGGTGCAATTTGAATGACTTGCTCCTCAAGCATTTTTTCTAGTTTTTTATAGGGTAACATGTCCAACAATGCATCGTACAGTGGTTGTAAATAGGGATCAAGTTTTTCTTTTAAATCTCCGGGTAAAAAACCGAGATTTTCACCTGCTTCAACTGCCGGACGGCTCAAAATTATGCGCTTAACTTTGCGTTCTTTGAGCGCTTTTACTGCCAGCGCAATTGCGGTGTAGGTTTTTCCGGTTCCAGCCGGTCCAATTGCCAAGAGTAAATCATTTTCCTTGGATAATTCGACCAGTTTTTTTTGATTTTCAGTTCGTGCTCTAATGGGCTTCCCCATTGTGCTATAAGCCAAAACATCATCATCAGAATGCCGGATTGATTCAGACATTCCCGGGCCTGCATTCAATATTTCCCGCACATTTTCTATTGTTAGTTTTTGAAACTTGTCATGAAAATGCACCATTAAATCCAGACATTCACTGAATTTTTCAATTTGCTCGCTGTCGCCGATTGCTTTAACATTATCACCTCGGAAAACCAGTTTTAGTTTTGGGAAATGCTGTTTAATGACCTCCAGATTGGTATCATTTAACCCATGTAAAGCGCTTGGGTCTGACATGTTGATAAGAAATGATCTTTCTGTCATAATATTACTATGCAAAAATATTTAATTTTCTAATTTTACCTTGACAAAATTGGCTTTTTTTATCGATGCAAAAAAATATCAGTATTATATCTGATTGGCAGAAGGAAGACTATTATGTGGCAAGTCTTAGATCCCGCTTGCTGCAATTGACTTCTGGGTATGATGTGTCGGTAATCACACATGATATTACTCCCTTTGACAGCATGGAGGCAGCATTTGTTTTAAAAGCTGCATGGAAGCATTATCCGAAAGGAAGCATACATTTAAACTGCGTCAATTCTTCTTCGTCTCCCGAAATACCACATCTTTTTATTGTTCATAAGTTGCATTATTTTATTGGAACCGATTTAGGTTACTGGCCATTTATTTTGGGTGAGAAGCCTGAGCAGGTGTATTTATTAAACGATGCAAGGGATTATGAGGGAAGTAGTTTTCCGGAATACCATGTTTTTGCTCATATTGCTGCTGCGATTGCAAAAGGAATGAGCCCTGAAGAAATTGGATGCCCGCCTACAAAAGCAAAGGAAAACACTGCGCTTGTCCCAGTAACTCAGGGAAATATTATGCATGTTGGCATTGTTTATTTTGATTCTTTTGGAAATGCCATAACCAATTTGAGCCGCGATAGCTTTGAAGCAGCCAGAAACGGAAGAAAGTTTGTTATGAGTTTTATTTCGGAGCGAAACCAAATTCGCAAAATTTCAGAATCCTATCTCAGTGTAAAACAGGGAGAATTTTTGGCCATATTTAATTCGTTAAATTTATTGGAAATTGCAATGCGGGAAGCAAATATTCAAGGATTAATGAATTTAGATGTCGGATTACAAATCAGAATAGAATTTTTTGAATGATGAAAGCGTTGATAATTACAATATTTAGTCTGTTTGCAATGTCAGTTTCTGCTCAGCTTAGTAGCTTGCCGGTGTTTTTAAATGGGAAATATTTGACAGGGCGTGTAATGCCTCACCGTGAAGGAATGGATAGCCTTCAGCAGGGTTTCGTGCAGGGTGCTGAGCTAGAGTTTGGTTTGCAAATGGCAGGCAATGAAAACTGGCATGTTGCCTATAATTATCCGATGACCGGATTAGGCTTTCATTATGTTAACATGAACAATCCCGATGTACTTGGCTATGCTGTAGGATTTTATGGTTTTCTGGAGGTTCCGGTTGTTCGACAGCCAGATTTTGAAATTATGTATCGCTTAACTAGTGGTTTAACTTATGTTTCCGAGCGATTTAATCAATATAAAAATCCCGAAAACATTGCAATTTCTACTTGGGTAAACTATTTATTTAGTACCGGGTTTCAGGGCAGATACTGGATGACAAAAGAAACCGCTTTAGGCCTGGGGTTTGGATTGACTCACTATTCCAATGGAGGAATAAAAATCCCGAACAAAGGATTAAACCAATTGCATCTTAATCTTGGTGTTTTGCATTATTTTAAAGGGGAGTACAATCAGTATTCCGGAGCAAAACGGCCAATAGTCTGGAACCCAAATCATGAGATTTATGCAATGGGTGCCTTCGGCAGGGTAAATATCGGGACAGAGACATCTAATGTAGGAACGAATCAGAGGTATACGACTTTGGCTGTTACTTTGGGATATAATTACCGGTATGCTGCTCACCGAAAGGTGGGTTTGTCACTTGATGGATTTTATAATGAATCATTTAATTGGTCCTATTGGGACGGATTTATTTCTTATGAGTATAATTGGAAGGATTTATCACGCATCGGGATGGCAATTAATCATGAATTTGTGCTTAATCGATTGAGCATCATTATTGCAGGAGGAGTATATATTATTCCATGTCCTGATAAAACCGGAACTTTAGAAATAAAAGCGGATGAGTGGGCTTATGAGCGATTGGCTTTTCGGTATTACCCCATTGAAAATTTGTTTATTAATGTGTCGGTGAAAGCATACGGATTTAATGCAGAAACTGTTGAGGCGGGAATTGGTTTTTCTTTTCAATCAAAATGATTTTTTCTTTCGGATTATCTTTGTAATAATTCGATTTTGTGTTTTTTACGGTTGAAAACTTAGGCTTGTCTGTTACAAACTTTTTTACCCAATGTTTTATCCATTGAAAATGTTTCTATTCCTTTGTGCAAAATTTTGTTATTATGGAAGCATCATTACAAGAATTTAAGCGCCTGTTGGATATTATGGATGAACTCAGGGAGAAATGTCCGTGGGACAGTAAACAAACCCTGGAATCATTAAGAACATTGACGATTGAAGAAACTTACGAGCTCGCTGATGCAATTATTAATCATGATTTAGATTCAATTCGTGAGGAGTTGGGTGATATGTTGCTGCACATTGTGTTTTATGCAAAAATTGGTTCTGAAAAATCAGCATTTGATATTACTGATGTCTTAAAAGGCATTAGTGAAAAATTGATTTTCCGTCATCCTCATATTTATAGTGATGTTAATGTGAAAGATTCTCAGGAAGTTGAAGAAAACTGGGAGCAAATAAAACTGAAAGAAAATAAAAATAAACGGGTTTTGAGCGGTGTCCCAAATTCGTTGCCGGCACTTGTGAAAGCATACAGAATGCAGGATAAGGCAAGAGCAGTAGGCTTTGATTGGGATGAAAAAGAACAGGTTTGGGATAAGATACAGGAAGAAATTGATGAAGTGAAAGAAGCAATCATGACAAAATCACAAGCGGAGGTTGAAGCCGAATTTGGTGATGTGTTTTTTTCATTGGTAAATGCAGCGCGCTTATATGATGTGAACCCGGAAAATGCACTGGAGCGGACAAATATCAAATTTAGATATCGCTTTAATTACTTGGAAAACAAAGCCAGAGAAAAGGAACGTGATTTAAGAAACATGAGCCTTGAGGAGATGGATGCAATCTGGAATGAAGCCAAATTAAAAGCAGAAAATGAATAGCGGCTTGCTTTATATTCTGTTTGGCGCGGCAGTATTGAGTTTATTGCTGCGGGTTTTCTTTACACTTTTTGTGTTTTTGCGTGCAGGTAAAACCCGAAAATTTAAACAAGTTGATAGTGTTTATCCACCAGTTTCTGTCATAATTGCCGCACGGAATGAGGCAGAAAATCTGATCCAGTTTTTGCCTAAAATATTAACACAGAATTATCACGATTTTGAAGTGATTGTCGTTGATGATTGTTCCGTTGATAACAGTCGGGAGATTTTGGCTGAAATGCAAAAAAGCTATTCCAATTTAAAGCTCAGTTGGGTGCCTGAAAATGCAGTTCAACGACGTGGGAAAAAATTAGCGCTAAGTATTGGAATAAAGGCTGCTGAGCATGAGTGGCTACTTTTTACTGATGCCGATTGTTATCCAGGAAGCAAAGATTGGATGCAAACTATGGCAACTTATATGCAAGATGATAATGATTTTGTCCTTGGATACGGGGCATATCGTTACGAAAAATCATTCTTAAATAGTTTAATTCGGTTGGATACTCTGAAAATTGCTATGCGATATGGAGGATATGCCAGCTTGGGACAGATTTATATGGGCGTTGGTCGTAATCTTGCTTATCGAAAATCCTTATGGATTGAAAACCGAGGTTTTGCCGGTTTTTACCATATGGCGTCAGGTGATGATGATTTGTTTGTAAACGCTTACGCAAAAAAAAAGCGTACTGCCATTTGTTTTAATGCAAAAGGAAAAACAGAATCCGTTCCTGCAAAAAACTTTTCTGAATGGAAGAACCAGAAAAGCAGACACATGTCAACCAGTCGATATTATGCACCATTTTTGCGCTTTTCTCTTTTGTTGGAGCCGGTAAATCAAGTAATTTCGCCTTTGTTGGTTGGTTTAAGCGCTTTTTTATTTTGGGGGAATGTCTTTGCCTATGCTCTGCTTGGAGTATGGGGGCTTGTAAAACTGACAGAGTTGCTTGTTTTTCGTTATAAAGCATTAATACTAAAAGAGAAAGCGCTTGTTGGTAAATCTGTGCTTTTTGATGTGTTTTTACCTTTAATTTATATTATCTTTGCATTTTCAAGAATTAAAAATTCGAAAACTAAGGCATGGAAATAAGCTCCAATTTATCCGATAAAGCAAAACATGATTTGGTATTGGTGGAAAAGGCTAAAAATGGAGAAGAGTCTGCCTTTTCCGAATTACTCCAACGTTATCGTGACACCATATTTTTTATGCTTTTAAAAAAAGTGAATAATGAAATTGATGCAGAGGATTTAACGATTGAAGCTTTCGGGAAAGCTTTCAACAACATCCATCAATATACACCAAGTTTTGCCTTTAGTACTTGGTTGTTTAAGATAGCTAACAATAATTGCATCGATTTTTTACGAAAACAAAAGAAAAAAACCTATCCGATTGGTGCTTATGTTCATGATGAAGAAAATCGACAATCGGTTGATGTACCTACCACGCTTTTGGATCCTGAGGAGCGCATGATAAAAGATCAGAAAGCAGAAATGCTAAAAGACATAATCCGTCAGCTCAAACCACGTTATAGTACTTTGATTAAATTACGTTACTATCGTGAAATGAGTTATGCTGAAATCGCTGAGGAACTCGATATTCCGTTAGGAACCGTGAAAGCTCAATTATATCGTTCCAGAGGACTATTGCAAGCGATGTTAAAACCCAAGGTGAAGAATCTGTAACTTATGGATCAGATCAAACGGTATTTCCCGGACTTAAAGGATGCTCAGATACAGATTTTTGAGCAAATGAAGCCTTTGTACGAATATTGGAATGCCCGTATAAATGTGATATCCCGTAAGGATATGGATGCTTTTTATTTGCATCATGTTTTGCATGCGTTGTCCATTGCAAAATGTGTGCGTTTTTCTAAGGGATCCAGGCTTGTTGATGTCGGTTGTGGCGGTGGTTTCCCCGGGATACCTCTTGCAGTATTATTCCCTGAGGTGCAGTTTTTTATGTTAGATTCCATCCGAAAAAAGACAAAAGTTGTGGCCGAGGTGAAAAATACCTTGGGATTGGATAATGTTGAGATTATAAATGCACGTTCAGAGGATCATCAGGGGAAATATCATTATATGACAGCACGAGCTGTAACCAAATTGCCTGAATTTGTTGCCATGACAAAACATTTATTAAAAAAACATCCAAAATTTCAGCATCAGGGTTTGTATTATTTAAAAGGTGGAGATATTCAGGAGGAGTTGAAACCATATAGAAAGCACAAAGTTTGGGAATTGGCATCTTTTTTTAATGAGGATTTTTTTGAGGAAAAAAAACTTGTTCATCTACCGTTGTAAATCTTCATGAATCTACGGAAGTAAAAAAAAAGTAAATTCATTTGTTACTTGATTAAAATGTGTTACTTTTGCACTTCCTAAACATAAAGTAAAACTTTAAAAAGAAATAATAATGAAACGGACATTTCAGCCATCAGTAAGAAAACGCAATAATAAGCACGGGTTTAGAGAACGTATGTCTAGTAAGACAGGTCGTAAAGTTTTGGCTCGTCGTAGAGCAAAAGGTCGCAAGAAATTATCAGTCTCAAACGAATATCGCCCGAGACGTGCTAAATAAATTTTACTTAAATGTGTGTCAATAAGGAGGATTCAAACCCTCCTTTTTTTGGCATAAAACTTGTAAAGTTGTTTTTTGTTATTTAATTATTAAATTTGTCACAAACATCAAAACCAAAAATTATGAAAAAAATTGTAATTGTAATGATCGCTGTTCTAGGTTTTGGACTAACCCTCCAGGCTCAGGACAAAGAAGACTTCATGTCTAAGCGCGGCGTGTACATTCTGCCCGAATCCGGTGATATCGGTTTAGGGTTTGATGCTGTTCCGTTTTTAGATTACATGGGGAACATGTTTAATGGTACTGCTGGTAATTCAGTATTTACTAACTTTATTAACAATCAAGCTATCGTTGGTAAGTATTATCTTTCTGATGATGCAGCTGTTCGCGGTGAGCTTCGTCTCGGTTTTGGCAGTTTATCAGATCAGGAATTCATCATGAAAGATCTTGATGTGCCCGATGCAGACGTATTGGTTACTGATAAAATGAAGTTCAACACAACAAATGTTCATTTAGGAGCAGGTTATGAAATGCGTCGTGGACATGGTCGTATTCAGGGTTATTACGGTGGTCTGGTAACTTTTCAGTACAGCCAGAATAACACTAAATATATCTATGGCAACCCAATTACTGCTGATTTTAACAGCCCTAATTCAACCAACTTTGGTGGAAACATTACCACTACTGGTCGTTTGACAGAGATTAACAATCTGACAAACATTGGTGTTGGTCTTCGTGCTTTTGTTGGAGTTGAGTATTTTTTCGCTCCAAAATTATCACTCGGTGGTGAGTTTGGCTGGGGTCCTGCCTTTAATGTCTTAACTGATGGTACTCGCGTTGAAGAACGTTGGACTGGTACTGAAGTTGAAACTGAAACTACTGATATTGCAAGAGATATGAATTTCAGTTTGGATACTGATAGTGCTTTTGGAAATATTTTCTTAATCTTTCATTTTTAATTCGTATTTTTTTAAACTTTTAAAAACCATATTGATATGAAAAAGTCATTATTTATTACCATGATCCTCTTAGCCGGTGTTTTTACATTCACTTCATGTGATGAAACTGAGGAAGTAGAACCGGGAACAAATCCAACCGCAGTAATCAAAGGTACTGTTTATGCAGATACTGATTTGTCTAACGCAACTATGGAAGAAGCTCCACAAGGAACTGAAATTTTCTTCCGTATTAACTCACAAGATCTTGTGTTAAGCCCACAAGCAGGTTATGCTTATCAAACATTACAGTACAAAGCAACTGTAGGTGCAGACGGTACGTATTCAATTTCATTGCCAACTGCAAATCATACGGCTGTAAATGTAACTATTCAAGGAAATCAGTTTGAAACACAACAAACTCAGGCCGATGATTCTTATAAAGATGTTGTCTTCACTGCTGCTCCAACTGGACAAGCTACTCAAGCTGACCAAACTTACTTTGTTGATATTAACTTTTTCTAGTAGAGAAATTCTTCATATTGAAAAGAGAGGCATTGCCTCTCTTTTTTTTTCTGTATTTTGAGAATTTGTAATAAATGACGAAGCAAACTACAACGCAAAAGCCTCACTGTCTGTATGATTTACGACCCCGGGTTTCACCCGTGGTTATTCTTGCCTGCCGCAGTCAGGAAAGGACAATCGAAACGATTAAAGCAAAAAAAAGCGATTGACACAGCGGACAATCGCTTCATATTCTATATAGTGTCCGCAAGAAAACTCGTCTCTGATAAGAAAACTTCGAAAGCCTAATCTTTGACGTTTTTTTGCAGAGACTATATAATTTTTATTTTTTTAGGCTTCACATTTATACTCTGCCAGTGTTTCAGAATCTACTGAATAAATATGTTTTTCATGCGCTGATACTTTTGAGCTGGCATAACGCAGGAAGATACGTGCTTGCCTTTCGTAACTTTCGTCGCGTTTTGCATCACGAATCAGCAAGTAAGTCATGACAATGTAACCTGCCATTTCAAC
>Ga0307990_1000946_pt1 | contig 24918 bp, 20 predicted proteins | sample EllFjometagen129_FD_203168 | JGI IMG/M metagenome (GOLD analysis project Ga0307990, IMG submission 203168) | Marine microbial communities from Ellis Fjord, Antarctic Ocean - #129 | ecosystem: Environmental > Aquatic > Marine > Unclassified | place: Southern Ocean | collected 2014-10-08
TTTATATTGAATCTTCATAAATTTCTCCAAATTTTCTAAATAAATCCTAATCCAACAGGGCATTCTTTTTTACAAACCGAACAATAATCAATTGAACTAATTTTTCCATGCATCTCATAACCATCACTCTTCCTCAGTTCAAATTTCATTTAAGGCTAAACCTTGGTCTGCCCTGCCGGTATCGATACAATCCGCAGGATAAATAACCTGCACGGTTATTTCTGATGGCAGGTTGAATCTATTATGTATTCTTGCATTAAGTATGACTTTGCCAAAACTTCAGTATGGTTAACGTATTCTTAAATCTTACTTCGGATAATCATCCTTGATCTTCGCCCTTGGCATCACCCCGCCTGTAATAGGCGGGATCCTCCAGAAGCGATTAAATCTATGACCCGCTCCGACCAGCATATAATACTTTTCGAACCGTTTTTGCCAGACCGGCTTTGACAATCGGCTTGTGAACAAATGCCTTGATGCCCATTTCTGAAGCCGATTCCTCAGATATCTTTTTGCTGTAGCCGGTACACAGAATAACCGGGATATCAGGCCTAATCTTCATAAGTTCGATGGCCAGCCTGTCACCGGTCATATTCGGCATGGTCATATCAGTAATGACCAGATCAAAATCATTCGGTTTTGTTCGGAACAGCTCTAAGGTTTCTATGCTGCTGGTCCTTATTGATACTGTGTATCCAAGTCTTTCAAGAGTTTGGCCTCCCATTTTTGCTATGGAGGCTTCATCGTCTACAAATAAGATACGTTCTGAGGGATAGTAGGAGGATAGTAGGAACGTCCTTAAATAATTAAACAACATAACTCAGAAACAGCTAATCACCTTCTTTCTCCATATGTATCGCATCTCATAACAGCAAGGTCATTTTTTAAATTGTAGATAACTAATAACTATACGTAACTCAATACCCAAATGGAACTCTAGATAATTTGCATGAACCGGATCGGCAGTATCTATTGATGGGGAAAGATTCTAACTGACGCTGGTTCAATTTGCAAGATTGAACCAGCGTAGGATATTCCGCAGAATAGGATTGCAGAGATATTGAAACATCTCAGAGAAACGATTTGTGACCATTTGGGGGAAATGCCAATACTGGCATTTCCCCCAAATACCGATTTATCGAGAGGCTTCACAGTCTTTCATGGCGCTGGAGAAAGATCCATGCTGTAATGTCGGGCGATGTAGTCCATGTCGTGGCCCAGGGAGAGCAAATTGTCAATATTACCAAACTTAAGAAATAGGGGAATGTCCCTAATTAATGCCCATTGAATTGTTCATGATGCTATGGCTCACAGCAGACTTTGTCTTTCCCGCTCTTTTTAGCTTGGTACATCAACTGGTCAATCCGGTTAACGAAGACCTTCATATCCTCTTGCGGCTTGTGCTGCGCGAAGCCGATACTCGCCGTCACATGAGCATCCTGACCCGGCACCGGGGAGAAAGTTTCTTTCTTAACCTCTGCACGGATTCTTTCCGCTGTGGCGGCGCCATCAGCGCCTGTTGTCATGGGTAGAATGATGGTAAATTCTTCGCCGCCATAACGATAAGCGAAATCCGTCTCTCGCAGACATCTTTTAATCACCTGGCCAATTCGCCGTAAGACCTTGTCTCCCTCTATATGGCCGTAGGCATCGTTGAATGTCTTGAAATCATCGAGATCAAGAAGCAAAAGGGTTAAAGGTTGTTCATAGCGGTTCGACCGATTTGTTTCGATTTTAAGCTGAACGTAAAAATGCCGGAAATTATAAAGCTGGGTGAGTTTGTCGACAATACTGAGTTCTCGGTATTTTTTTTCACTGTCCCTCAGCGCCTTCTCCATCAGCTTACGGTCAGTAATGTCATAGGTAACACTGAGAATATGGGGGACATCGTCAAGATCGAGCAAGGAGGCTGACATCAAACCGTATCGGATATCACCATCCTTTGTTCGAAAGGCGGCTTCATAGTTACGGACTGCCCCGTCTTTTTTTAATCCTTCTACCACTCTTTGCCTGTCCTCGATATTTTTCCAGATATTATATTCTATTGATGTCTTTCCGATAATGTCCTGTTCGGTATATCCCAAAATCCTGGTAAATCCCTGGTTAATAGAGACATACATCCCGTCTTCCAGACGGTTGATGTTTATGGCAGCCGGGCTGGTATAAAAGGCCTTACGGAATTTCTCTTCACTCTTGGTTAACTTCTCCTCCATCCGCTTGCGTTCGGTGATGTCCGTAAGGAATAATGTGAGCCCTATGACATCGCCGTTCCCATCAATAACCGGGTTGTAGATATCCTCATAGTATCTGCGATCAAGCGCTGTGTCCCCGTATGCCTCAACTAACGTGAAAGATTCACCCGACAGGGCACGATCAAAATTGATTTTTGCCTTAAGACAATCTTCAGGGTTCTTAATATATTCAAGCATGCTGTTCCCGAGAGCAATATCCGCCCCCCAGATTTGTTTCATAATCTGACGGTGATTTTCGTTGAAAAAAATATACCGATACTGTTGGTCAAGAGCAAATATGACTACATCTTTGGAACTCTCAACCAAGTTTTTCAGGAGGACATATGAATTCTGCAGTGCATCTTTCGCATGCGTGCGATCTGATTCAGATTGCTCAAGTTCCCGAATTCTCTGCTTTAAAAATGATATCTCTTCGATCAGTTCGGGATTTGACCTGGTTTGCTCACTCATCTGGCGCCCCCTCTGTCATGACAAACGGTGATGGCTGGAAACAAAATAATCGTATACCCATTGAGATGTCAAATGGAATATGGCCCATCGGATGTTTTTTGTTATCTGAAATAAATAACTTATTCTAACCTATACTGATTAATGTTTTTCTTCAATATTGAATGCCATTTGAAATGTAGCATTTTTATTATAATTTAAGAATTATTGAATTCAGGAAGAAGGTTTATGGTCTAAAGGAACGGAACATCTGCTATCAAGCCTTTGCACGTTTCTATCCGAAGTCAACGAACTCTCTCGCATGGTAATGATATAGACTCGTATTTGGAGTGTGGATCTTACTCACAGCCAGTTTTTATTGACTTCAAGGGCTATACATATCGTATTTTTAAGAAAATGCATATTATCGTAAAAAAAAAGAATCTCACCATAAAAATACCTGTCATGAAGTGGTACCGGCGATCAGGGATCGACTGGGTACTGTGGTTGCCTCCCCTCCAGCACATCCAGGACGCCCTGGGCGACCATGGTCGCCATGTTATAGAGGCTCTCCTCCGTCATCGCGCAGAAATGGGGCGTCACGATCACGTTTTCCATATGCAGCAGCGGATTGCCAGGACGCGGCGGTTCCGGTTTGTAGACATCGATGGCCGCACCGGCGATCTGTTTTCTCTTGAGCGCATCGATCAACGCGGCCTCGTCCACGATGGTGCCCCGCGCGGTGTTGATAAGGTAGGTGCCTGGTTTCATCAAAGCCAGCGTGCGGGCATTAATCAGATGTCTCGTCTCCGCACCTCCGGAACAGTGAACGACAACGAAATCGCACTGGGGCAGCATCTCCTCAAGCCGTTCCATTTTCTGGACGCTGTAACGGGCGAGCTTTTCCGCATCCACATAAGGATCGTAGCCGAGGACGCGCATGTTGAAGGCCGCGTGCATCCTCTTCGATACGGTGGAACCGATTCGGCCGACTCCGATCACGCCGAGGGTTTTCCCCCACAGATCGGCACTGATCAGCCCTTTCTGACGCGTCATGATCGCCATCGTCACCGTATCGCTGAGCAGCTCTTCGGATTGCATTGCGGAATGCGCCTCGACAATTTTTCGACCGAGTAAGATGATGAATCCCATGGAAATTTCGGCCACGCTTTCCGTATTGGCCGCGGGTGTATAGACGACCTGAATCCCCAGATCGGCGGCGGCTGCGATATCGACGGTATCATAACCCACACCGTGCCTCCCAATCACCGCGAGCTTGGGTGCGGCTTCCATGATCTGCCGTGTGATCTTCGTATTCCGGACCACGAGGGCATTGCAATCGCCGATCACGGCCAGAATGCCTTCAAGATTTTGCGGCTTCGGATAAACCAATTCCGCCTTTTCAGCCAGCATGCCCTCGCCGGCCTGATGAATGCGTTCTACCAATAGAATTTTGTTCATAAAAATCCCTCAATGGTTATTTTGTTCAATACCGGTGGCTCCGATCCAAAATCCGATCCCTCTGGCACTATCCCGTGAAACAGATGATAAGACATTCGTTTTTGTCGGCGGGAGTATAGTTGGAATGAATCGCCATGTCAATCAGTTGGATTATTTGTGGATAGGTGACGTCATATTTCAGCGAATCTTTGGAATAATTATAGGGGTTCTCTCTTTATATTCAGAGTATTCTTTCCCAAAACGCTTCTCAAGTTCCGGTTCTTCAATATATTTAAATTCCAGGATACTGATAAACACAAATATCGGTGTTATTATGAAGGTAAGCAATACAGATCTGTATAACATGCCAATCCCGGCCAGCAGCATAAAGACGCCTGTCATCATGGGGTTCCTGCTATACGCATAGGGGCCATCGGTAACCAATTTCGGTGGCGGATTGATTGGAGCAGGAGTTCCTTTGGCTTGAAAGAATCTCCATGCGCACCATATCCATAATGAGGAACCTGCTATTAAAAAGGGTATGGAAATCGCTATGCCGTAAGGTTTTGAAATAGATCCGGGAAATCCAAAAAACCGATCCATATAAAAAGAAATGAATATGGCCAGTAATATGATGCAGAGAAAAGCGGCACCAAACAATGGGGTAAGGATCATACGAATTCTTTTTCTACTCGTTACCCCCTTGTATAAGAGGTTTATTATACCTTCATGAAACCCTCTCATATGCATCTGCCCTCTACTCCAACCTGTACCACGTTTTTAAAGATAATTCGGCCTTTCATTATTATTGGAATCCCTCCGGCGATGGGACATAGATTCACTTTGTTTCCCTTCGAAAGGTTGTAGGATAGGGAAATTTGGAAAGCAACATTTATGTACCCTATAATCTCTCCGGTATTCTGTCCATGAAGTGAATCGACGATCCAGCAGCCTGTCAGTGGCCAAGTACCGCCTTCTGATAGAGGTTCACTAAGACGTCTTTGGGATCGAATTTCGACTTGAGTTTCCCGTAGGCTTCACCGTTGTAGATGCGCCAGAAGTCCTCTTCCGTGAAGAAGGATTGCGAATAGAGCGATTTACGTCCGCCGAACTCCTGAACAATGTCTTCGATGAGACCGTTGAAATGGCCGGGGGCCATCTCTGATGTGTTTCTGACGCTTCCCCAGAATCCGAAGTTCAGATAGAGCGCACCCGGTTTCATGGCATAGAGCGTCCAGTCCCCGGCCGCCTCCTGGGGGCGTACCGGACAGATCCAGCAGGGCCGTATGGCGATCTCGCGATCATAGAACTTCATGAATTCAATGGATTTTTCGATGGGGATCTCAACGTCCTGGATCACCTGCTCGAATCCTTCGATCGGCAGGTGCAGGATTGTGCGCAGTGTGTGCAGGCGCTTTTCAACCTTCCATTTCCGGTAGAGTGATTGAATTTTCCAGTAGCTTCTGGAACACAGCATCCAGCGTCCAAAAAGACGACGCAACAGGGAATTTTGCATGCCGAAGCTCCGCGAACACCAGAACCAGTCGGGGTCCCATCGCCACAGAAAGTCCCGCATGGTCATGAGATCATCACTGCGATTCCGAAGTGACTGGTAGTATATGTGCATGCCCTTGTAATCACTGACGGGTCCGCGATCATGGGTGAGTCGTGCCTGGGTGAGCGTATATTCATCGGGTCTGAAGGCAACTCCCTCGACGAAATCCGGTGCATCGGGACTCTCTTCGCAGGCTGCTTCCATGGCAGAAAGAAAATGCGCAGGACCGGAGAAGCGCCGGTGGGTCAGCCTGACGAAAGGGCTCGCAGGCAGGAGCTTCAGGCGCAGGCGAAGGATGTATCCGAGTGTCCCGTAGGAATTGGGCATGGCATGGAAGAGGTCTACATTCTCGTTATCGCGACGGCATATACGGATGGTTCCATCGCCGCAGAGGACCTCCATCTCTTCGACCATCTCGTGAACGAGGCCATAGCGAAAGGAGGAGGCTTCGATACCAACACCCGAAACGGCACCACCGACGGTAATGGTCTTCAACTCTGGAACCACGGGCGGACGCAGGCCCATTGAGAGTGTCGCGTCGGTAAAATCCTCGAAGGTGGTCATTCCTTCCACCTCGGCGGTTCTGCCTGTCCGATCTATCTCAATGACCCTGCAGAGGCGCCGGACGTCGAGCCCTTTTACTGCAGTTTCCCTGCGGGCACGGAAGAGGTTCGATGTCTTCTTTGCCAGACGGACCTGCCTGCCTGGTTTGCTCGCCATGGCACGGGACAGATCACGGCAGGTCTCATGATAGGATTCCCAGCTGTCGAAGAGGTCCAGACGATTCCCGTCCATCAGCGGACACCTTTCCATCCACCGCGGATTCCATCTTTCGAGAGCACCACCTGCCAGAGCTGGAGTTGACGGCTGCGAAATGCGCCCGCGCAGGAGAGGAGGTAGTACCGCCACATGCGGTAGAAGCGTTCACTGAATTCCGTGGCAAAGCGTGACCAGGATTTCTCGAAGTTTGCATGCCATGCCATGAGTGTGCGGTCATAGTCGGCACCAAAGCTGTGCCAGTCTTCAATGACAAAGAGGCCGTCCATGGCTTGACCAAGTTGAGCCGCAGATGGAAGCATGCCTCCCGGGAATATGTAGCGGTCCACCCAGGGATTCACGTAATGGACTGAACTGTTCCTTGCGATGGTGTGCAAAAAGAAAATCCCTCCCGGTTTCAGGCAGCGGTGAGCGAGTTTGAAGAGACTACGGTAGTTTTTGTAACCTACATGCTCACAGAGGCCAATGGCGACTACCCTGTCGAAGGAGCCCGTTGCTTCCCGGTAATCCTGGAGGCGAAATTCCACAGGGAGACCCTCGCACGTGGCCCGCGCCCATTCGACCTGCGCGGCTGAAATGTTGTAGGCAATCACCTCTACGCCATACTGTTCCGCCGCATAGCGCGCGAAACCACCCCATCCGCATCCGAGTTCCAGGATCTTTTCGCCGGGTTTCAGGACGAGCTTCCTGCAGATAAGGTCGAGCTTGGCTTCCTGGGCAGAAGCAAGATCCTTGGCGTTCCCGTTCCAGTAGGCGCATGTGTATTGCATGTAGGGATCGAGCATTGATTCGTAGAAGGTATTGCCGATGTCGTAGTGGACCTTGGCAACCTCGATGGCGCGTTTCTTGTTTTGACGGTTGAGAAGTTTCGCCTTGGCCACACTGAGAAGTACGGCGGGGCTGGGGGGGATTTTTTTACCATTATGGGCGGAAAGTACCCGGTCGAAGAATTGGTCCAGGGACTCGCAATCCCACATGCCATCCATGTAGGATCCACCAAGTCCGAGCGAAACATCGGCGGCGATGCGCTCGTAAACGGCTTTATCGTGGCATTGCAGATCCCAGGGGCGATCGCCATTGATGCGGATATCCGCCTGGCCAAAGAGATTCTCTATCCAGTCCGGCAGTTTAGACATGTCTTCTCCTTCCATTTTATGTAAATAGACAGCTTTTGCCCAGGGTGACAGGGTGATGGTTATGTTTTCAGTTTACCGCCTGGTTCCCGGCAGTAGCCCAATATATAACACCCTATCCATTGGCTACAGCCCCGCCCATCCAGTCGTCAGCACTTATTCTATATCATATTTGAGGAAAATATCATCATTTTTTCTCGGTATGGGAACTGTGTGCAAGGGTGAAATCTTTATTCTTGACTTTCCTTTGACCCCATGATGGTATTATGACCTTAAATACTTGCCTTTGGCCGTCAGACGCGTATTATCTAACATAGAAGCCCTTTCTGTGATAGGTTGTAACCAGTTTCAGGTGTCGTGATCTCAATAGAAAGTAAACAGAAAGTAAGCGGGAAAGGAAAAAGCGATGGGAATCAAAGAACAGCGGTTAGTCCTTGGCGTTGACCTTGATGGCGTCTGCGCTGATTTCTATGGCAGGATGCGCGAAATAGCAGCAGAGTGGTTCGAGCGCGATCCCGAGGACCTGCCGACAGAAGTCAGCTACGGGTTAGAAGAATGGGGTATTATTGATTCTAAACAGTACAATGACCTGCACCGCTTCGCTGTTACGGAACGTAATCTCTTCAAAACTGAAAAAATGATAGATGGTGCTCGAAAGTATCTCTGGATGCTTTCAAATGAAGGATATCGTATACGTATTATCACACATAGATTGTTTATCCAGCATTTCCATAAGGTTGCCGTACAGCAAACAATCGAATGGCTCGACAATCAGGGAATTCCCTACTGGGACCTCTGCTTTATGAGGGATAAAAACGAAGTCGGCGCGCACATATACATCGAGGACAACCCGGAGAATATCAACGCTATGAGGGCAGCCAACCTGCACACAATTTGCTTTGGGAACAGCACCAATGTTCACATCAGTCAACCCCGCTCTGCAACATGGAAGGGTGTCTACGAACTGGTGCACGATTTGTCGGCAACACTCTCAATCGATGAAGGCTAACGATTCCTCAAACCGGGGTCAGGTCTCAACATTTGACATGCACCACTCCGGTATTTGACATTTCTATTAGAGTGCTTAGATTACGAATGATATTCAAATGGTTGTTGATTTATTTTAAAGTAACTTATATAATTCAGCCCTTTGCAAAATAAATCAAGTAAATTTATGTAACGCCTGCCTCAAACTGTATACGAGGACTGCACGTGCGGCCATGCTTTTTATCCTGTCCGCTACCCTATTCGCGATTGAATCTGATATCACAGAAAAATTATCGCTGGAAAAGGCGATTGTTTTTTTGCAGGTTAAGGAGAAAAGATATGCTCAGTTTTTTACCTGCTCCCATACGAGGAGCAGTTTCTCTGGTCCTATACGTCGTTAATACACTTTTCTGGTGTATGCCGATTTTTTTCTTTGCCATTATCAAACTTGTTATTCCCTTGCCTGGTTTTCATACATTTACCAGCCGTCTGCAGAATGCCTTTGCTGATTACTGGGTGGCTTGTAACAGTTTCAATATATGGCTGACAGACAAGCTTACCCTTGATGTGAGCGGAACGGACACACTGAATAAGAAAGACTGGTATCTCGTAATAGCCAACCACCAGTCGTGGCTGGACATACTTATCTTACAGAAGGTATTTTATGGCAAGATTCCCTTTCTGAAGTTCTTCATCAAGAAGGAACTATTCTGGGTGCCCATTCTGGGACTTGCCTGGTGGGCCCTTGATATGCCCTTTATGAAGCGGTATTCGAGCCGATTCCTTGAAAAGAAACCACACCTGAAGGGAAAAGACCTGGAAACCACGAAAAGGGCCTGTCGGAAGTTTAAAAATGTCCCTGTGTCTATAATGAATTTTGTTGAAGGGACACGATTTGCAATCGAAAAGCACCGCAAACAGCAATCGCCTTACAAGAATCTTTTGCGTCCCAAGGCAGGTGGAATTGCCTTTACCCTTGCCGCGATGGGGGAACAACTGAACCACATCCTCAATGTAACTATCGCCTACCCTGAAGGTGCCAGGGGATTTTGGAATTTTTTATGCGGAAAGGCCTATGAAGTGAAGGTACATGTTGAATCTCTCCCTGTTAACAAAAAACTCCTGGGAGATTATTTCAGCAGCAGCATATATCGTGATAATTTTCATGCATGGCTTAATTCTATGTGGGAAGAGAAAGACGAAAATTTGTCTAGACTCCTGTCGGGGTCAGACTCCTGTCGGGGTCAGGTCTCAACATTTGACATCTGCGCCCCCGCAGCCGGACTACAGCATAATGAATCACTGCATTCCGGCTGCTAGCAGAAAGAGCTGCCGCTGTTAATCACCATTTACATTCATTACCGAAACATCGTATTTGACACCGACAACACTCTTAACATTTTTAATGACCCTCTTGAGACGGGCCATTTCTTCCTGTGTCTTCGTATAGCCCCAGACATGAGCTATGCCCCTTTCGTGAACTTCAATGTGCAGCAGATTGATGTTGAAATTATTTCGCAGTACCTCTGCCTCTATTCTTTTAACGAGAGAGAGTTTCTCCATCGCTTCAGAAGCCTTCAATCCACACACGGCTATCTCTTCCGATCGTCCCGCTTCAATTATTATACCGGCAGCCGTTTCCGGTGACATCTTGTCACAGTTTATAATAATATCGTAGAGAGATGGACTGCTCCAATCTTCATGAAAGACGTGCCTGATATAGTCCTTGCGTTTATTGTCACTTTTTTCTATCAGTTTTTCGGCCGCCTCGCGGCTCAATCCCTGATGCTTCATCATATCGGCTATTCTTTTTTTCTTCGATCCATAGATGTGTACATGGAGAGCACTGTCAAAATCCCTTAAGAGTTTTTGACTGCCGTGACCTATGATGACACCGTGACATCGTTTCGCCACCTCATAAATTACCGATGCCATCAAATCCAGATATAACTGAGGTTCACTTCTTATAATCCGGTCAAAAAACCCGGGGGCCTTCGTATCAAATCCCTTCAGTTCATCTGCTTTCAGACCCATTTGAAGGGCTTCATCCCTCAGTCTCGCGTCATCATACAGTTCAAGCTCCAGTTCCTTCGCAACGATTTGCGCAATTTCCACACCTCCGCAGCCTTTCTTCCTCGAAATCGTAATTAAAGCCATTGTATTTCCTCCTCTGTTCTAGAATTTAACTCACTTCAACTGAACCTATTCAAAATGCCCTTGGCATTAATGGCATAACTATCTGTCATGTATTACTGTTTTATGATAACCTTTTATCTCTTTATGCCAAATTAATTGATCGATGTCAAGACAATTATAGTGTAGAGGAATAATTTTTGTACAACAGGAAGAAGGAAAATTGATGGTCTTTACCATTCATATGTAAGAGTTTCAACTTGAACTGAGTGGTTGCGGGCAGATGACAACCGGTTTTGGACAGCAATAATAGTCACAATTTGCATGTACCTCATCGTAGGAACAAGACGGCATTCCATTCCAACATCTATGATTATCAGCGTAGTATTTTAAATGTTTTGATTGTTTCTTACAATAGATATTTTGAGACGAGTTAGACACTGAAGCGAATATTGAGGATATCTCCGTCTTTCACGGTGTAATCCTTTCCTTCAAGGCGAAAATGGCCGCCATCACGAACTGCCTTTTCGGAACCACATTCAATAAGATTATCATAGGAAAAACATTCGGCACGTATAAATCCCCGTGAAAGATCTGAGTGGATTGTCCCCGCAGCCTCTACTGCCGTGTCGCCATTGTGGATTGTCCATGCCCTCACCTCGTCCGTACCAACGGTAATGAAACTGATGTAACCCAGCATTTGGTAAGCAAAACGTGTCAGACGGTTGCGTGCCGAGTCCTTGATCCCCATATCTTCCATGAAAAGTTTCACCTCTTCATAACTACTGAGGCGCGACAGTTCCATTTCAAAGCTTCCTGAAAATTCTATGATCTTGTACTTTTCCTTTAATTCTGTGATCATAGCATCATTGCGGCCGAAATTGTCCTCACCGGAGTTGAGAATAATAAAGAGCGGTTTCTTCGTTACGAACTGAAAGCCGCTGATCAGGCGTTCTTCCTCTCTGTTCAGATCAAGATCACTGATATGGCGGTTGTTGTTTAATTCTTCCTCGATCTTCCTGAGTATTCGCTCTTCATTTTCCAGTTCAGTTGTTTTCTTACCCCTCTTGAAATTCCATTCGATACGTTCAAGCCTGTTTTCCGCGACTATCAGATCTGAGAGAATAAGTTCAGTATCCATCGTCTCTATATCTACGCGGGGTTCAGGATCTCCCATGAGATCATCGGAAAAGTTTCGAACCACCATGGCGATGGTATCCATCGTCTTTATGAGGCTCATCTGGGCAGTAGAAATACTCCCCTCACGGGCAGATCCCTCGGAAAAACCGATAAAATCGACGAGTTCTATGGTGGCATAGATCGTCTTTTTCGGCTTGTACATACCGGAAAGGGTATTGATTCTTTCATCGCCTACATCGACGATGGCAATATTCGGTTCTGCCTTGTTGTTCGTGTATGCCGTAACCTCCGCCTCCAATTTCGTAAGCGCGTTAAAGATTGTCGTCTTGCCGGAATTTGGTAATCCCAGGAGTCCTATCTTCATGTAAATCACTGTCCTTTGATTTATTCGTCTATTTTACTCAGTAAAAATAATGTTGATGCTTACTGCAATATACTATTGAATCTAACAATGCATTGCCTAAAGTCAAGTATAGTCGATGTTTTGTGTATCAATGCTCCAAAGATAATCATATATGTTACCGGCGAATGTGCCAATCAGAAAAGGGTCACATCAAGCTGACTCTTGATGGCATAATGTGACCCTTTATTAACTACAACAGCGATTACTGATCATGAAAAGAGGGCCGGAAGGAAACATTCCCTTCCGGCCCTCAACATTTGTGCCATGACGTGTAGGTTTATATATCTTTATCAGCCGATAGTAACATCAGGTCTCATTGTTAACTACTATAAGATGCCTGGTGCATCTGTTCGACTAATTCGGCTGTTTCCTTCTTCGGCGGAGCGGTGAGCAGAGATCCGACAACCATGAAAATAATCGATGCAGGCAGCGAGATCAAGATGTCTGCCAGGAAGGGAACGATCTTCATTGTGTGAACAATAAGAAAGACTGCAAACCCGCCAAAGCAACTCAGGAATCCACCAACGTTGTTGCCGCGTTTCCACCAGATACCGAAGGCAATCGGGACGGCAAAGGCGGAACCCGTTCCTTCCACGAGGAGACCGACGATATAGCCGATACTCTTTGTCTCGAAAAGCGCCCCGACCATTGTAAGCACACCGATAATCGCGATCACGTACTTTGACAGACGAATGACGTCTTTTTCCGTCATTTCGGGCTTGAAAAATTTCTTTACGATATTCCCGGAAAACTCTACACCACAGGCAAGGAGCATCCCGCCTGTCGTCGACATGATCGCTGCAAGAATGCCTGCAACGGCAAATCCTCTAATTATAGGGGGAAAGAGTTCATTCATAACGACAATGTATGTCCTGTCTACGTTGCCCAGTTTCGGCGCAATAATCAGACATGCACCTGCAACACCGATATATCCGATAAGATGGAATGCCCAGCAGAGCACAGAAGTCAATGCGACACCGCGACGTCCTGAATCGACATTCCGTGCCGTAAAATGACGCATGATAATATGAGGTGATGAAAAGCAGAAAAATGATACTCCGAAGAACATGCCGATATAAGTCCAAATCGACAGCTTCGGACTGATCCCCAGAAAATCGGGTTTTATCGCCAGCGCCTTCGGCATCATCTCGCCTATGCCTCCGAAGTGAATTATGGCGACAATCGACAATCCCACCATGAAGCTGAACATGATAATGCCCTGCATGAAGTCGGTCCATGTTATGGAAAGCATTCCCGCCATGACCACATAGCCTACATAGACGCATCCGATCAGGACAACGGCTGACTTAAAGGGAATTCCCAGTATGTAGGAACCTGCGAGACCGCCACCGATCAACTGCGGTACGATGTAACAGGGGTATAGAATGAGAATGATGATACTGCTCGCCAGACCGGTGGAGGTTCCAAAACGCTCCGCCAGGAAGTTTGAAAGTGTGAACTTACCCCTCATTTCACTATAGCGTCGCAACGGTCCACTTACAAGGAGCATCGACCAGGCATAGCCGAAGGAGAGCGCACAGCCCACACCAATTGTAGTGAATGACCACCCCATCTTGTATGCCAGACCGAGAAACCCGAGGAAGCTTGCGGCGCTGACATTGGATGCAAACATAGCAAAGCCGTTTACCACCGAGTTGATGTTCTGCCCCGCACCCCAGTATTCCGCTTCACCTGTAGATGCCTTCTTTGAAAAGTGCACCCCAATCCATATACAAAGAGCAAAGTATAAAACAGTTATGATTAATTCTGTGACCATAATTTCCATAGTTGCATCCCCTCCTTTTTATTTATCTTTTTCCCATTTACGAAGCACCGGAATTGCGGCATATAAAAGTACGACGCCCGCTAAACCACCACCACCAATCAACCAGGTTACCAACGGGATCCCCAGCCACTCCGCCTTCGAAGCGAAGGCAAAAAACGAAAGAATCGCATAACCCATCACTATAATAAACAAATAAAGTCCGGGATTCTTCAGTGATGCAAATTCCTTTTTCATAAAACACTCCTTTCCCTGTTAATGAATAGATTTTCAAACCTGCTGTCATGGCATACCCGGAAACGCCTCTGTCTCCTGCTTCCAGCGCGGCATACTAAATACAAAATACGCATTTTTACAATCGGGTTACGTCTCTTTTTTGTTTAGGATTACGCATCCCTCATATATGGGAATATATGAATATTAGACGTAACGATTCAGGAAATACTTCATAGGACTATGTCCTATGCTTCCAGAGGGAAATCAAACACAGTGATGAGATAAGGGAGTAATGGCGGGATGTTAACCGATTAATTTGTTCTGAATAGCGTAAAGCGTTATCCCGGCGTTGTTCTTCATTTTCATCTTTTCCAGGATATTATTTCGGTAGGTGCTGATGGTCTTGACGGAAAGAGACAGCTCACCCGCAATCTCAGTGACTGTTTTTCCCAATGCGATCATCAGCATAACCTGGTATTCACGATCTGAAAGTGTTTCATGGGGGAGCTTGTCTGTGTACTTATCGAGATAATAGGTCAATTTTTCCGCAAGAGAGTGACTTACGTATCTGCCGCCTTTGGCAACTTTACGAATAGCCGCAATAAGTTCATGAGGTGCACTCGACTTTGTCAGATATCCCGATGCGCCTGCGCGAAATGCCCTCACTGCATATTGTTCTTCTGGATATATACTTACAATTAATACAGGCACTTGTGTGTGTTTGACCTTTAATTCCTTTAATATCTCCAGACCGTCTCTGCCGGGCATGGAAATGTCGAGCAGCATGATATCGTATGTGTTCTTTTCCACCAAATCGAGCACCTCTTGACCATTACTCGCTTCATCGGAAATCACCATGTCGTATTCATCGGAGAGCGTTTTTTTAAATCCCTCTCGGACAATGGGATGATCGTCGGCTAACAGGATATTTATCTTCTTAATCTTCTTCATAGAACTTCTCCCAGTTGTGTGCAGGGCATAATGACCTCGATAACGGTTCCCCTGCCCTTTTCCCCATCAATTGAAACAGTGCCCCCCCAGTGATGGACGCGCTCCTTGATACCGATCAGGCCGAATGAATCGAGTTTCATCAAGTCTTCATCGCCTATCCCTTTACCATTATCCCTTACACACAATGTAATCGTGTTCCCTTCCTCTGTAAGGCCGATCGATACTGCTGTAGCGGCTGCATGGCGAGAAATATTCGTTAGCGTCTCCTGGAAAATCCGGAATATTGCAGTAGACAGGTCGGGATCAAGGTCTATTTCTTCAGGTTCAACGCTGATATTACAGGATATGCCTGTCCGCTCCTGAAAATCTTTTGCCTGCCAGTCGATGGCGGCTACGAGGCCGAGGTGATCCAGCATAGCCGGTCTGAGATCCTTGTATATCCTGTGCAGTGTTTCCATTGTTATGGAAATAAGATTGGACATCGATTCAATCTTGTCATCCAGGGATTTCTCTTCAGGAGATATATGCTTTCGTAAGAGAATGATATCCGTATTCAGCGCCGTGAGCAGTTGCCCCAATTCATCATGAAGCTCACGAGCGATATGGGTCCTCTCCTTTTCACGAACCAATTGGAGATGTGCGGAGAGTTTTTGCAGTTGAATCCGCGATTCTTCCAGTTTTCGCTCCGCCCGTTTACGGTGTGTAATGTCTTCGTAGATGGCCACAATGCTCTTCCCGGGTTGAACATTACCAATTCCCGATACGCTGATCAGACACTCGATTTCCGTACCATCTTTTCTTCGACAGGGAAACTCCTGAGCGAATGCGCCCGACCTTTGTATTACGGGATATATCATTCTAACAATTTTTCCATACTCTTCTTCGTTTCGGTACAATACGCGAATGCTTTTCCCGATTAATTCCTCGGCATCCCATCCAAAGACGGATGCTACACCGCTATTGGCAAAGAAGACATGCCGATCTCTCAATCCTATGACTGCATGGGGAATGGCTTTTAAAATGGATGATTCGAGGGTTTCCAGTTCGAGAACCTTATGCCAGGATTTCATCTGTTCGGTGATATCGATTGAACTTCCCAGGACCGCACGTCTGCCCCTGTAACGAATGGATGTTACCGCTCCATCTATCCACCGAAGTTCACCATCCCTTGTTGTTATTCTGAATTTATAGGATGAATCGCCGTCATCTTTCAGCATCTTGATGGCATTTTTCCGTAAAGATTTTCTATCGTCGGGATAAATATAGTTACTGAAATCCCCACCCAGAAGTTCCTCCTTTGCCCGTCCCAGACACAGTAAGGTATAGTTATTTACAAACTGGATTTTCCCATCCTGCATTATGTACATACCCACATGGGAATTCTTCTCCAAGGACTTGAACAAGCTCCCTTCAAAGATTGTATTTTGCAATATGCCCTCATCCATCTACGTTCACCGGTAAAATTTCGTGTTTTCGCATGTAACGTTTATCTTTGCAAATTAAATGGTATACCTTCTCACAACTTCTCCAACGGGTGGGCATGGGCCGACCGACCCTTTTACTCTTTATTTTGCTTGAGCGCCTTTTTAAATACTTCAAATTCGAGGCCACCCATCTTTGAGTTTATCATTACAAAACCCACCAGAGATGATATTATGCAGGCAGACATAAAACCTGTTCCGTAGAAACTGTATCCCATGTGTATAGACAGCAAGGTTACACCGGCGTTTAAGGCGAAAAATAATAGATTCATTTTAACCAATGCGGCATAGTCGTCGAGGTACTGAAGCACGAGAAAGCAAAAGAAATAGAGCGAGAAAAAGATCGTGCCCAGTAAGAGGTAATGGAATACAAAGGGGTTTCTCCAGGGAAGGGGGATAACCTTTATGTAAATCAGAAAGAGAATAAACATCGATATGCCGCCGTAGAAGATAAATATTGACGATGAGACATAGTTTATCCCCCTAACCAGGTTATATTTTTCAAGGGCAAGTTCCCTGAAGGGAAAATTGTTTGAAATCTTGAAGATAAAGGCCTCATAAGGTCCGGTAATTTTGCCTTTGACACCCCGGTATACAAGGAAAGAGCCGATCATCATTATTAAGAGAGCCACAAAAAAGGGGAGATCATATTCCGTGTAATATCGAAAGAATGTGTCAACTGCACCCCTTTCCCCCAGCATATACCAGAATATGAATTTATCACTCCAGAAGCCCAGACTGAATGTGAAGATGGCAAATCCCAGATTTACCAGACCCCGGCGTTTGAGGAAACTCCAGTCAATCGCAATGGGATCTCTGAGATAGACCTTGATTACATATGAAGCCCCCAGGGCTACCGGTATCACTGCAGTCAGAGAAAATATGGCCAAAAGGCCCTTGGTGTCAACGGGCCTCACTATAAGAAATAGTGTCAGGGTTGTTACGATTCCAAACGTAAATACCATGAGAAAGATCTTTTCTCTCTTGAGAGAACTCAGGGTCGTACTTATACACCATAAAAGAGACATCAGTGCAGTCATCCCTACAAAACCTACCTTGAGATCGAATGGAATCTGTGAGAGGGGAAAGACAATAAGAGACGAAACGACGGAGGAGATGATAACAATGAGTATGCACAATGAGATCATCCCGTCTGTTATTGCCTGATATCTCATAAGAAATATCTCATCCGCCATGTAACGGGTAAACATCGCATGAAATGGAGACGATATGATCAGCGACAATGCCGTCGCATAGGTGATCAAGAGATAAAAGAGTACGGGAGACGTTCCGTGCACGAGAAAGACGGTAATACCCATTATTCCCAGGCATACAACGGTGAGGAGCCAGGGACCCACAGCCTCCATGACATTGACGGCTTCTTTTATAAGTGAACCACTGAGCGTCCTTTTCTGGACGTATTTCTCCAGTAAGAAATTAATCCCTGCCATCAATAAACTCCCCGTAAATCTCCCTGTATCTGCGAATGACCAACTCTTCCCGATAATAATTTTCTATCCTTTTGATGCCCTTTTCCGCCATTCTGTTTGCCAGTTCCGTATCCCTCAATATATGTATCGTGGCCTCAGCTATTCCCTTTGGATCCATAACCCTCTCAACAACGCCTGCTTCACCAATGTCATCATTATTCCCGTAAATAAGTTCACGGCAGGCACCCACATCTGTTGCCACAACAGGGACACCACTAGCCATTGCCTCCATCACCACGAGGGGCATTGCCTCTTTTATACTGGTGAGAAGCAGGACATCCATCGTCTTGTAATATTCTTTAACGTCGGCCCTGCCGGTAAAGGTAACAGCGCTTTCGAGATGGAGCATTTTCGTCAGCTCCTCGCATTCCTTGTAATAATCGGGCTGTTCATCCGTTGGACCTATAACATAACCATGAACATCTCCATACCCTTGCTTTATAATTGCCATTGCCTGGATAAATGTCTTTACGTCTTTGACACTGTCGACCCTCCCTACCATGCCCACTATTCTCGGTGTCTTCGTACATCGTCGCTTTCGTGCCTCCTTGAAACGCTCAATATCGATGCCGTTGGGTATTACCGTAATGGCATTCCCATCGGCCCCGTATTCCATTTGCAGCCTTCTGTTTCCCTCATAGAGCGTTATCATGCGATCACAGGTTTTGTACTGCCAGAGACATATTGCGGTAAAAAAGTCGATCCACATATCCTTCAGGTAGGGATCATCGAGCCATTGAGATTTCAATAACTCCATCTCTCTCTCCTGAAGATAGATACCGTGTTCCGTAATCATCGATTTTCTCCCGTACATTGCCGATTTAATGCAGGCAATGAGCCCTCCGTAGCCCGTACTGGGAGAATGGTATATGGTCGCCGTTGGAATCTTTGCGATCATGGAGAGGAGCCTGAAGAGGATGAGATGTATATTTCGATGATTATAGAAGTATTTAATAAATCCCACATCACCTCGGAATTCTTCATATATATGTGTAAGGAGTGAAAATGCGTCCTCGTCATTGAGAAAGTTGTTGAATATATTTGGAGAATAATCGGTTATCAGTTCCTTCACAAATAACAGATTTTCATGTGAGACTGTATTATCCCGCCAGTCCATCATGAGCCGGAAAAGTCTGTCCGACAATAAACGCCACTTCCTCGCCGACAGCCTCAATGGTTTCGCATTTTCTATTTCGTCGTAATCGAATATGACGTATTCATCGTAGGAAATCACATTTTTGGGGAGGGTATATTTCATATCTTCCCTGCGTTTTTTCTCTGCAATGAGCGCCACCACTGAGAAGGTAAATTCCGTCGTATTCTCCATAAGCCACTGAAGCCATGATGAAACCCCTCCGGTGACGTAGGGATAACTGCCCTCTACAACCAGGCAGATGTCAGCACTCTTTTCCATGTCTTACAAGCCTCTTTTACCTTATCGGGGATGAACACTCCTCCGGCTGTCTCTATCAACGCGTAAAGATTATCGAAGGCATCTCTGTCTTTAAGCCTTATGGAAAGCTCAAACTCGTAGGTTATCCATTTCGGGAAAAAGTAATTCCCCCCTGCCCTGATTTGTTTGTAAATTTCTTCCGCCTCTTTTATCCTGTCCGATTTAAGGAGAAGTTTTACTGCAAATTGCGCGTCATCTTCAGATCCACCTTCTTTGTAGGCGATTACTGCATAATGACAGGCACTCTTTTCATAAAACTGCTTCATAATGGGATCACATAAATCAAGATTGTATATCTCATGATAGAGGCTTGCAAGTCGACCTGGTATTGTCTCGTCGGGATTTTTCATTGCCTCCAGTTCCGCTATGTCAGATAAGATTGAATCAATCTTCTTGCTTATCATGTCGATGGCCATGAGAATGACGCTCTGATAGGGGCTGAAACGTATGATATATTTAAGAATGCTCGATTTTATTGATGACCATTCCGACTCTCCCAGGAGTCCTATCATCTTAAAGGCATCTTCCCTTTTCATGCTCTTTATCAAGAGTGCCTCCGAAATGGGCAAAATTCTACCGGAGAATTGCCTTGTCATAACTCTCAGTATTTTTTTATCTACCTTTTCGAAAGATTCACTCCTTACGGGGTATACCGGTACAAAGCGGAGAAAGAGGGGGAGGCACAGGGCGGTAACGGGACCTGCCATAGGAATGAAGGCAATGGCGATAATAAAAATGGTAAACCCTCTGGTAATAATTTTCTCTCTCAGAAGTCGGTCCGATGCGGCAAGGGAAATATATATCAAATAGGTCAGTCCCATGGTTACACCGTGGGCAAAATAAAACTGGACGAGATCGGTCCAGCCTTCTATTCCCCTCAGAAAGAAGACGACTGCTGCAATTTCCGATATTGTCCAGTAAAAGTAAAGCTTACTGCCCATCATATCTCCCGATAGTTATATTCTCTTCAGTTTTTTTCAGGCGCTCTATGACTGCATGTACATATTTCTCTTCAGTCATGGAAAGGAATACAACCATCTCGCTATCGTTCAGCATATAGAATTCATCATACATCCGTAAGGTCCTTGACAGTTTATAGACCAGTCTTTCCGAGATCATTCCCGAAATGTGGAGCAGACAGAAGGCTAGTTTATACTTTTTATAGCGGGCAACGTTTCTCTTCAGAAAGGTTTGAGACACATCGGGACGATAGGCAATAACCGATGCGAACCGGCTGTATGACCGCATTTCTTCTCTGTAAAGTTGATTCTCGATACTGTTTTTCACCCAGAAAGCCGCTATCTTGAGCAGATTGATCAAATCTTCCGAAAGGTTGATGAATCTGATCTCTTCCACAATGATGATATATCTCAGCTGTTCCGATGATGAAAGTATCGGTATTGCCATAACCAGTTTGTTACCAAACTCCCTGGGCACAATGACCTCCTGTTTGGAAGCGGCGACACGTAAGATTTCCGGCATATCTTCCGTTTTCCATTTGAGTACCTCGGGTAGCGTCGTCGAACCGAAATAAGACAACCGGTTGAATTCGTGCTTGGTAACTGGTTCATATATGCTTGATTTTTCCACATGACAGTGTGCGTATAGGACGTACAGTATCTCGTCAAACAATGTCATGGTGTCCGTGATTCCCGACAGCCTTCTGAAGGCCTGATACATGATCTTTGGTGATTCCATATCGGTCAGCACTTCATGGAAGGCATCGGTTAGGGCCCTGTCCTTTTCCGACAGATCGATACTAAGCGTTTCGATACGTTTTTCGAGTATCCTGTTGGTAATATCAGTGTTTGTGGTCTTTAGTTCGTTTGCCGACCGCACAAAGCCGGTTACAAGGATGGTTACGAGAAAGAAACTCGTTTCCATGTAGTTTTGAGTCAAAAAGATAAAGGAACTTTGCTTTATAAAGGCGTAGATGAAAAGGCCGGAAAAGATCACTGTTCCGAGGGCGCCTTTAATGCCGTAATAGAGCGTAAAAATAATGCCGACAAAGCATAAGAGAAGAAATTGAAATTTTAAGGTGGTTATTCCTCTGGTGTGGAGAAACCAAATAGCACTATAAAGAGCAATAAGTTCACATAGGAAAACGACGTTTTTCAACCATGTACGCTTCATTTACCGGTTCCGTTCGTAAGATACTTCTAAAAGGGCCAAAACTGGGATTTTATATGTCAATTGCTAAAGGATTTAACGGCAACGTTCTTTGACTTATGTATTTCGATGACTCTATCAAGCCGGATGAGTTTAAATAATGCCACAATCTCTTCGGCGGCATTGCACATTTTCACGTCTCCCTTTTCCGCCCTGGCCTTTCTCAAACAAGAGAGGATGGCACCACAACCGGAGCTGTCGACGAATCTGACATGAATCATATCTAATACAGCGCGAGGATTTTCCTTTATGATCGGTTCTATATCGCGTTTAAATTCAGGACTGTTAGTCGCATCAAGCGTATTGTCGGGGATGGTTATCACCTCGACATTTCCAATTCTTTCACGATCGAATTTCATAGTCTCTTCTCCTCGTGTATTTTCTTTCAGCCTATCATCCTAACGTGCTAGGATCAATCATATTTCCGAAAGGATACAACTTTTCACCACTTATCAACTGAATAAGTTACCCAGCGGGTCATCTTCAATTATTTTTCTTGATGGATTCCTTAACCTTGACAACGACACAGGTCATATCGTCTGAGAATGTGTCGCATCCCGAAAATCCTGTCACCGTTACCTTTATTTTTTTTATAAAATCGTCACAGTCACGTTTGTAGTTCTTTTTGACAAGGTCTTCCAGCCGCTCTATTCCAAAGAGTTCCCCCCTGCTATTGTGCGCTTCCGTGATTCCATCGGAATAGAAAAAAAACAGATCTCCTTCCTTGAAGGAGGCCGAACTTTGCCGGTATACCTCATCTGCCCAAAAACCGAGGGGCATGTTTTCCCCCTCCAACCTGATACACTTTCCATCATCATGCTTAAAGTGAAGTGTGCTTGTATGTCCGCAGTTTATAAAGCAAACCTTTTTGCTTCGCATATTCAAGCGTAAATAGAAGAGCGTTACAAAACTTTCCAGCCTGATCAACTCATCTGTAATTTCGGAATGAATCCTATTGACTATCTCTGCCGGTTCGGGGGGTATACAACTTTCCGATCCTATGATTATTTGATTGACGGCCCGGAGCAATTGATTCTTTGTTGCCGCCCCGAACATGGCCGCAGGGATTCCCTTGCCCATAACATCCGCCACAATGACATCAAATATTTCATCATTGTATTTAATAAAGTCGTAGAAATCGCCATCGATCTTCTGTGATGGAAGCGTCAACGCAGCTATTTCTACTCCGGGAATATCCTTGGGTGGGTCCTCAAGCAGGAGCGTTCTTTGTATTTCGTATCCTATTCTGGCAATCTGCCTTTCCCGTTCCTTCCTGACGTCCATCTCTTTCTTCAGTGTCAGAGCAGACTTGACCCGTGCCAGCAGTTCAACCTTATTGAAGGGCTTTTTAATATAATCCATCGCACCGGCATCAAAGGCGGCCTGAAGTGATGTTTCATCCGTCTTTCCGGTAACCATGATTATGGGAATATCTTCAAACCTGTTATCCGATTTTATCTTTTGACATGCCTCGATTCCGTCTATCTCGGGCATCATGATATCCATGAGTATCAGGTCTACAGCGTTATCGGCATCATCCAATACCTGAAATGATTCCCGGCCCGACGATGCAAGCATACTGTCCCCGTATCCCGATTTTTCCAGTATCGCGGCAAGAAGGATTCTACTATCCGACGAATCATCAACGATAAGAATATTCATAATACTCCCTATATTTTGTTGATAGCGTTCTCCGCAAAATCTATTTGTATAATAAATTGTTTATTATTATACCACACTTGTTACCGTAAATTTCAAGGGGTTCGGAAGAATTATCGATAATATTTGTCTTGACCCTTGGTATACCCTCTGCTAGAAATCACGCTATTGTCTATTATTTAATAGTTATGGTTCTGTAAAAAGTAAGATTTTCTCTCTGGAAGACTATTCCGGGGATGATTTCTATGCTTGGCTAAAAATCTAAAACTCGTGCTAAAGCACTCAAACAATTAAATTTTATTAACGCCAATTACCGTAATCATCTGTTTCCAGAAATGCTCAAAGCCGTTTGAAAATGACTTTTAACCGGTCTGTCAATAGTTAATATATGCGATTAACCCCTCACGATCGAAATGATAGGGTAAGGCAACAGTTCAGTGTTTACAGTGATCGGTTTGCGCTTAAAATAACAGAAGATACTCGTTCCCACGCTCCTGCATGGGAATGCATAGGGGATTGAAATAATGGGAAGAAGCCGCTACAAAATCCCTGAATCTGCGACCCATGGAATCCCTGGATCATCTTCTACAACTAATTTAGAGAAGAAAAATCATGAATAAACAAATATGCCTGATCAATCCCTGGATCCACGATTTTGCGGCCTATGACTTCTGGTCCAAGCCCATAGGAATCTTATATCTTGCGTCTATCTTGAGGAAAAACGGATACGATGTCAATTTCATCGATTGTCTGAACCCCTATCACCCGGCAATGAAAGATGAATTCCAAATCAAACCGCCCAAAAGGCGACTGTGGGGTAATGGCAAATACGCCAAAGAGGCCATAGAGAAACCGGAACGATTAAGGAATTTTTCCCGCAGATATAATCGGTACGGCATAACGCCACGAATTTTCACAGAAGAACTCATGAAGCTCGGCAAAGCGGACCTGGTCTTCGTGACATCCATGATGACCTACTGGTACCCCGGGGTTTTTGAAGCCATCGATATCACCAGGCAGACATATCCCGACAGTACCATCGTCCTCGGTGGAAACTACGCCACACTCTGCAGTGAACATGCGAGACACAATTCCGGCGCCGATATAGTCATTGCCGGAGAAGGTGAAAAACACATACACGAATTGTGTGATCTTTCCTATTTCATGCCCGATCTCACACATCTCGATTCCTATCCCTACCCCGCCTTTGACCTCCTTTCCTCGATAGATCAGGTTCCCATCATGACATCACGCGGCTGCCCCTTCAAGTGCACCTACTGCGCATCCCACCTCTTGAATGATGGATTCAGGGTCCGTGATCCCATCAAAGTGGTTGATGAAATAGAATTCTGGAACAGAAACCACGGCGTAATGAACTTCTCCATTTATGATGACGCCTTTCTCGTCGATTCCGCGAATCGGGCCATTCCCATGATGAAAGAGTTGTTGAGAAGGGACCTACATGTGAGT
>Ga0307990_1000947_pt1 | contig 24876 bp, 18 predicted proteins | sample EllFjometagen129_FD_203168 | JGI IMG/M metagenome (GOLD analysis project Ga0307990, IMG submission 203168) | Marine microbial communities from Ellis Fjord, Antarctic Ocean - #129 | ecosystem: Environmental > Aquatic > Marine > Unclassified | place: Southern Ocean | collected 2014-10-08
GGTAGATACATTGTACCCAGTGGTATACTATTGGACAAATGATGAAAGTGGCTGGAGGATGCATGGATTTATGTTTATGGAGTTTGATGAGGATGATGCATTTTTTCTGAAATTTTCCGATCCAATACTATTTTCAGACCCTTTCTGTAAGATCGGTGATAAAAAGGAGGGAATATTAGCCATAGAGGGTACAGAGGCAGAAGCGCTAAAATACAAAGTCACCCTTATGGGTGTGGAGGATGTGTCTGTTCCGGCAGGAAATTTCACTAACTGCCTGAAATTTGAGATAGTTATCTACCCTTCCGATGCCGACCCTGATAATTATGACAGCGAGACTCTATGGCTGGCAAAGGGTGTAGGTTTTGTGAAAGGGAAAACAGATGGAAATGCCTATGGGTATATTTTTACAGGAAACGGAGTGAACCGCCAACTTTTGAGCTATACTATCTGCAAATCATCGGACCTTACCACGGACCAGAAGGCGATTAAGGATATTTACAACAGGGCTGAAGGTTTTATTGCAGAGGAGAGCATAGATGATCTGATGGGTTTATATTCCAGCTCATATATCTCAGAGTGCGTAAATAAGGAAAGTTTACGTAGCATTTGGCAGAACGTATTTGATGAGCATACTAATATTTTATTTTTTATGAGCCCTGGAGAAATCGTTATTAATGACAACAGGGCCCAGGTTACCATAGAGCTTCTTGAAACAGGCATGCACCAGGAGAGCGGACAGAGATGGTGGAACTGGGAGCGATACGCAGCCTTTTTTATTAAAGAAAATGGTGTTTGGAAAAATTATGGTGATCAGCTTGATTTTATTCCTTCAGGGGCTAACGTGTTTATTCGTAGCCTTCCTGGTGGTGAATCTTTTGTTATAGATTTGGATATTATGGATTGCAATGGGCAATACATAATATCACCTGATAATATAGCCTTTCTGACAATTGATGGACCTCCTGAAACAATTATTTCCGCAGAAGGTATTACTAATGGAACGAATGGTTTTTACACAGTTACCCTTGAAGATATCAATGGAAAAATATGGCAATTTACAGACTATTTGGACCTTGACCTTGCTCAACCCCTAAGTCCATCTGAACTTATATCACCAGATGATGGGGCCGTGAATATTTTGCCTGGAGAGGTATCCCTTTCCTGGAATCCTGTTGACAATAGTGATTACTACTGGGTTGATTTTATTAACATATCAGAAGCTCGACAGGAGAGCTCTACAAAGGTCATAGCAACTTGCCCTGCAGATACAACATTTGAATGGAGGGTTGTGGCAAGGCATTATGACTTATACGGGTTGTTGAATGGCGATCATGACTATGAATCAACAAGCCATTGGCGCTCTTTTTCAACGTCTGCCCAGTAAAAGCATGGGTAAAAGTTCACAGGGGCCGGGGATCAGGGATCAGCGGGGATTCGCAAAAGGTTTCCTTATGACGGAAGATCCAGTGGTGACTGTTTTTTTGCATAATATCTTGAAATATCAATTTTTTTCCTGTTCCCTGACCACTGAACCCTTTCAACTGATACAACTACGGTAGTAAATTTATTGTTCCGGAATAAGTTCTGCAACAAAGCTTCCCACAAGGACCTTACTTTTTATTCTAACGGGGGTCCTGTTGTCTATCGTAACCCATATCTGGAGCCTGGCATTTTTGCTTTTTTCAAATACGCCTTTAAGATGGCTTAATTCAGGTTCGACCAGAAAGGTGTCATATGATTTCCCTAACACCATTATTGTTTCCCTTTTTATGACCCTTGCCTTACCCACAATACACTTTTTCCCATCCGTTACAGGGGATTCAATCTCCTGATTCTCCTCAAGGTCAGTTAGGCGAAAGTAGTAAAAAACAGACAGAGGGTCGAATGTGCCTGGTAATACGGAAACAGATTTCTTTTTTTTGCCGAAATCGGAATATTGGGCCTCCTTTTTCCCCCAATCAAAATTAACTATTATATCTCTCTTGTTCCTTCCCTTTTTGCGATTTTTGTAAAGCACTGAATGTGTCATCGCTAAATCCGTGTATGCATCTATTCTGCTGCGGACCTTATAGAAAACATCAACGAACGAGTTTGTCCTGGCAGTCATCACAAAATGGTTATAATTCATTCCGTCTACAGTTTCTAAGGGAAATATCTCAAGCACGGCCTTACCTGCCGGTATAGGGCCCCACCCAATTTGAAATTTCAATTTCTCACCGGAATGAAAAGGAAGGTTTTTTTCATCAACCTCCACACATTGTGTAAATCCGGATATGGATATAATCATTAGTGTGATAAAGGTAAAAAGGAACATGCGTATTTTCAGTAGTTTTTTATTATGAACCAGGAAACCCTGGTCCTGACTTCTTACTGATTGCAAAATATTTATCCTACGTATTTTAAGTGGGTAATAAAATATATGAATACGGAAAACAAGGCAGCAATAATGGGTGTGGCAATCCAGCCTGAAAATACACCAACGACCGATCGTTTTTTCAGCGCCTCAGCCCTTTTCAAAAGTCCGATTCCCAAGATCGCCCCAACAACCGCCTGGGAGGTGGATACGGGCACACCAATGCCGGCATATATATGAACGGTTATTGCATTGGATAATACTACAATAAAGGCAGAGTATGCATCGAGTTTTACAATACCCTTTCCAACGGTATTCATGACACCCTTGCTGAAAGTTAAAATACCAAGGGCGATGCTTGCACCTCCAATAAGGGCGGCGGTCTCTATGGAAAGAAGCCCGGCTCCATAAAAAACTGCTGTTACATTGGCAACATTATTTGCGCCAAGGGCATAAGCTCCATAGCATCCAGTAATAATAAGACCGGCCCTCATTACAAAATCATAGTCCCATATGGATAGCCTTAGTCTGTTTAAAAATTTTGCAAGCAATAGATATAATATAATGCTTATTATGCATGCGCCAATTGGCGTTCCTACCCAACATACGAGAATTTTACTAAGTCCGGTTAGGGCGATGTGTTTCTGCATAATTCCAACGCCAACTATAGAACCAACTACTGCCTGGGATGTAGATACCGGTAGTTTTAGCACTGTCATGATTGTTACTGATATGGCAGCGGAAAGTGATGAAATTCCTGCTGTAGTTAGGTCCATGGCAGATATACTGCTAATAGTTTCTATTCCGTTTTTTCCCTCAATAATGGATCCCAGAATAACAAAGATAGAGGAAAGTATTATGGCGGTTGTAAACCTGACCATCTTAGAGGAGACTGCTGTGCCGAAGATATTAGCGGCGTCATTTGCCCCAAGGGACCATCCAAGATACAGGGCTGTAATAAGATAGGACATCTAAACCCTTCTCTTTACGCTTAAAATAGTAAGCCTTGCAGCAACATTCTCCACCCTGTCTGTAATGGCCCCAAGTTCTATGACGAGTTCTTTTAAAAGAATTTTTTCTGCGCTGTCGATATCCATCATAAATATCTTTGTTATAGTATCCCTTTCTGCGTGATCACATTCACTTTCTTTAATGTCAATATCATCAGCAAGCTTGTAAATCTCCCCTTTTTGGCTTATAAAGTTTGATGCTGCCTTATAAACAAGATGAATTGATTCACAGGAAAGATCAACAATCCGTTCCAGGTTTTCAGTCAATTCTTCCGGCAATGAAAGCCTTTGAAGTTGAATTTGATAAAGAACTGACTCGGCCTTGTTAGGTATCTTATCCATTGTCTCTAAGAATCCAAGAAGATCCCCCCTTGACTCAGGGAGTAAGGCCTTTGAATACATTTCCCATTCAATCTTCTTTCTAATGTCATCTGCCTGGGATTCCATTTTATGGGTGTGTTCAACATAATAAGAAAATTTCTCTCCAAGACCATCGGTCAAGTAAACATCCATTGCATTCCTGAAATCTTCAAGGCAAAGTTGCCACTCATCAAGATAGTTAAATATCAATTCTTCTATTAATTTCTGTTTTCTCAAAAAGAAATCAAATAATTTCATACTTTCCTCGCTAATTTATGTGCACATTGTCAACATTAAACGGTTACGGAATTATATCCCGCCTTTTATCATCGTGACCTCTAATTGATCTGCCGCATCTTCCGTCCTGTCAGATACTTCGACTATCCTTTGAATGCAGATTCTCAGGTGAATCTTGTGGCCATAGTCTAAATCCGTATTAAAGATATCTCTGGTTATATCCCATTCGTCTTTATCTACATCAGATTCTAAAACCCCTGCCTTTTTTACCAATTCCCGGATAGTTTCTATGTCAACCTTATCAGTAAAAAAGAATACAATAGCATCCCTTAGAGGTTTAAAACAGGATATGGAAGACTTCATGGCATTGGAAAATTTTTGTTTTAAGTCATCAGGTATTTCAGGCCTTTGATCGAGAAAAAAATCGCAACATGACTCGGCCCCATCCGCTATCTTATCTAAATGCTCTAAAAGATGCAGAATGTCTTCCCTCAGTAATGGAAGGTAGGCGCCGGAATACATCTTACTAATTACTTCATGTCTAATAAAATCAGATTCTGTTTCAATAATGTCGACCTTTTTCGCCAGGGTCTTTGCCTCTTCAATCTCCCCGTCTATATATTTTTCAACTGTTACCAGCGCCGTCTTCAGGCACTCATCTACCTTTTCAAGGTGCTTTAATATTAATTCATTAACCTCTTTTTCTTTTTTATATAGCATATTCGTGTACCTCGTTTTGTAAGATTATCATTTTATCATTAAGTTTGTTTTCAATTAAATTTACTATGACTATGGTATAATACTGTAATTTTAAATGATGCTGAAATAATTGGCCTTAAGTAAACATCTTAGCTAAAAGGTAAGATAGAACTCCGGCTGAAACCGGGGTGGATATCCATCCTATGACTATAGTAATTACAGTATTTTTATTTACTTTTCTGGCACCCTTCACCATCCCAACTCCTACAACGCCTCCAACGATCGCATGTGATGCTGAGACAGGAACCCCCACATGGGTAAATATTTCCACTGTTACTGCCTCTGATAACCCGGCGATAAAAGCAGAATATTCATCCATACGGGTAATTTTTTTGCCTACTGTCATCATTACCTTCTTGCTGTAAGTCAAAACACCACTCGCAATACTCAGCCCACCTATAAGCACGCCTTCAAAAGGTGTCAGCAATCCTGACCCCACGTATATGCCCGTGACATTGGCAACGTTGTTCGATCCCAGGGCAAATGCTCCAAAGCATCCTGCAAATAAAAGCCCCCAGAAAATAACAAAGGATCGTTTTTTTAGGTCAGTTATAAATCTCTCGAAAAAAAATCCAAGAAGGTGATAAAGCATGAAGCTAATAGCAGCAGCCGACACAGGCGTCAATATCCAGCATATCATAATTTTGTATAGTTGTGAAAAATCAGCCGTCCCTGATACAACGCCTGCACCTAAAATAGCGCCAACAACGGCCTGTGATGTGGAGCACGGCAGGGCAAGATATGTTAAGACAAACATGGTGATGCCTGCTGCAAGGGCGGCAAAGAATGCGCTTTCAGAGGTCAGATTAGAGAGCTTTCCAAGAATGGCAAAGCATTTCTCTCCCTCAACTATTGCCCCCAATATCACAAATATGGAGGTAAGGACAATAGCTGTTTTATATTTAATGATTTGTGCGGCAACACCAGTCCCGAATATGTTGGCAGAGTCATTGCTGCCTAAGGTCCATCCTAAAAATATACCTGAAATTATTTTCCACATATTATTTATTATTTAAATTTATAACACAAAAACGAAGCGCCGGAGTCTGTTGCCGAGTAGCTTAATTGTTTTACAAATATTTTAAATTTATCAGTAATCACCTATATATACACGCTTAACCCGCCTGGAAACGTTGCAAGTAAGCTCGTAGGGTATGGTGCCTATTTTTTCTGCAACTTCTATGGCCTTAATTTCCCCCTGTGGAGATTCACCCCAAAGCATTGCCTCATCTCCGGTTTTAATTAGGTCATTTCCCACATCGATCATAATATAGTCCATAGTCACAGTCCCTACCATTGGGTATAGCTTTCCACGGATAAGAACCGCTCCCCTGTTAGTCAGTCTACGGCTGATGCCGTCTGCGTAACCTATTGGTAAGACAGCAATCTTTGTTGGGCTGTTAGTAACCCATTTTCGACCATAACTGACAGGAAAACCTGCGGGTAATTTCCTTACCTGGGATACAGTTGTCTTTAGACTCATTACCTGCTTAGGGCTAAAAGAGTGGGATGTCTCTGATGTCTCTAAAGAAGGATAATGACCGTACATTAAGATTCCAGGCCGTACAGCATCAAAATAACTCTCCGTAAGATTTAGGATTGCACCGCTGTTGGCCATATGAATAATCGAAGGTTTTTTATCGAGTTTTTTAATTAAGGATAAAATTTTTCGGAATCGAGACAACTGAATATTGGCATAGGTTTTATCCTTTTCGTCGGATGTAAAAAAATGGCTGTATAAGCCTTCCCAGATACAATATTTTGAGCTTATGAGACGGTCAAAAAAATCTGTCTCTTGATTTATGATAATGCCGGACCTTCCCATACCCGTGTCAATATTTACGTGAACAAAAGCAGGTAATTCCTCTTTGGAATCCTCAATCCATTTGATGTCTTCTTTTCCAAAGATAGTGATTCGAAAGCCCGCCTTAATTGCAATTGAGATTTCATCTGGAAATAACCTTCCAAAAATAAGCATAGGCTGATTGACCCCGCTTTCCCTTAACTCCATGGCCTCCTTAAGCTGAGATACTGCAAAAATATTAAATCCCTCTCTTGTGAGGCGTTTAGTCACAGGAACAGCGCCGTGTCCATAGGCATCAGCCTTTACAACGGGAATGACCTTTGAAGGAAAAACCTTTTTTTTTATGGCGGATACGTTTGATGCAAGATTATTCAGGTTTATTTCTGCAAAGGTTTTGTTTGTCATGGTCTTTTTTTATTGTTGGTAATAGGTTAAAAAGTCCAATTTTTGCTGAAGATACCAATTTCTGCTTAAAATTTCAAATGATATATGGTAAGCATTAGCAGGTTAAGAGGTTTCCCGATAAAAAAGGAGATATATGTTTAAGAAATCTATTCCATCAGGCTTTGGCCTAATTATAATCGGCAGTGAGATTTTGGATGGCAGGGCGCAAGACAGGCATTTTGAGAATACAAAAAAACTGCTTTTTGCGCGAAATTATCCTTTAATATATTCAATTATTATTATTGATGACCCTGCACTGATTATGGAAAAATTAAGATGGGCAATAAAAAGACCGGAGCCATTCTTTTGTTTCGGTGGGATTGGATCTACACCGGATGACTATACCCGTCAGTGTGCGGCCAAGGCCTTTGATCTTTGCCTTGAATACCATAAGGAAGGTGTGAAAATATTAAAAAACCGTTTTGGAAAAAGGGCAAAGGGCGCAGTTCTGAAAATGGTTGAATTCCCTGAGGGTTCAACCCTCATCCCCAATCCAGTTAATCAAGTCCCCGGCTTTTCTATCAATGATGGATATTTTCTGCCCGGTTTTCCAAGCATGGCCGAGCCTATGGCGGCATGGGTGCTGGATACCTATTACGACCCTGGGGAAAAAACAATTTCCAAGACGTTGATTTTGCCTGGAGCACGGGAGGCTGACCTTGTTGAAATAATGGAAAGATTCATACAGAATCACTCATCATTAAAATTTTCAAGCCTGCCCAGATTTGTTAAGAATGGCACAGAGGTCCGGCTTGGTGTTTCAGGAAATGAGCAGGAAGTTGAAAAAGGAATTGAGGATCTTAAAAAAATGCTAATGGTGGAGGGTTTTGAATGGAAGGATGAGTCCTTTACATAACCCATATTGTCTTAACGAAAAAAACCCCCCTGGCGTTTTAACTCTTGCCAGGTCCTAAATATTTCGAAATCTTTTTTATGACTTCTTGATCCTCTCTATTTTTCCGCTTTTAAAGGTATGGACACAATAAACTTTGCACCTTCACCTACATTGCTCTCAAGGGACAATTTTCCACCCATATCCTCAACTAAAACCATGGCGCCGGCCAGGCCCAGGCCGTGTCCCCTAACAGTATGAGAGTCTCTGACATCCATCTGAAAATAACTTTCAAATATTTTTTCATGATAGACTTCCGGGATACCCTCGCCATCGTCTCTCACGGAAAAAAACAGATTATCTTTGTTTTTGTAAAATTCTAATTCAATACGGTTTTTGCGAAACTTAAATGCATTGTTCAATAGATTTCTAAGTATTTGCTTTATCTTGCCTAAATCTAAAAATAACTCCTTGGCCCAAAGAGCTTCATTTATGACAAGTGTTATGTCTTTTTCTTCTAATATTTTTCTTAATGCCGATAGGCTCCCGCATTCTTTTATTTTCTCTGATTTGCCAAAATCAATTAAGTCAAAAAGCTCGATTAGCATAGCAGTAATCAACTTTGAGACAACATATTTTTCCATGTTAATAACGCCTTCCCGAGATTTTCCCAACTCCAAGGCATCATTCACCAAAGCGTAAATTAGTCTTGTATTTCTTAAAGCCCTATTCAAGACCTTTTCCTGCCCCTCTCTAATGGTTCCATATTTCTCCTGTCTTTTTAATAAAGACAGAATTCCTGTTTCAATTACAGCCAGGGGAACCTTTAAATCATGGATCAGCAGTTCAATTCTTATTTTTTCTTGTTGCATGTTAGAGACTAACCAAATATATTTAAAATTTTGTTATTTTTATAAGTATCAGACATCGTAATTTATAGCGTATCATGGTGTAACATTTTGGACACAAACCTTTGTTTCCAGCCCAGACCAAACTGATGTCCAATTAATTTGCAATCCCACGGGGCATAAAGGTCTCCAGTCATTAGTATAATGTGAATGTCGAGGTATGAAGAGAATTTTGCCTTTTTTTAAACAAATTTGCAAGCAAAAATCTCCATCCCATCAAATCAAGTCATTCAAAAAATTCATTCATTGTAACATTTGTGCTGCTTATTGACTTTTTTACAAAATCTTTAAAAAGATCTGCCTGGCTTATTCTCCCCTGAAAGCATACCTCGCGCTACAAGTAGCGTTTGGTTACGATCTTCCATGTTAAGGGCCTGCTCAAGCCCTCCTGCATCTAAATTCATGTTTATGGCCTCTTTTGTAAGTCGAAGCCCCATTGGGTTTTTACTATTCATTGTGTTTGCCATATCCAATGCTGCATCCATCAGCTTATCACTTTCTACCAATCGGCTCACAAGCCCTAAAGACATTGCCTCTTCTGAGGACATAAAATTTCCGGTAAGCATGAACTCATAAGCCCTTCCAGCCCCAATCAGACGGGGCAGAAAATAAGAGCAGGCCATATCAGCTCCGCCAAGTCCAATATTTATATAGGCCGCAGAAAAACGGGCATCCGGACTTATTATTCGTATATCAGATGCAAGGGCAAAACTAAATCCAAGTCCTGCTCCAGCCCCATGCACTATGCATATAATTGGCTGAGGCGCCTTTCTCATGGCCAGGGTGAGCCTACCTAATCTTGCCTGAAACCTGTAAAATTGATCTATGTTCATATCCGGGGCCATTTTCATGGTTTCTTTCATATCCAGGCCTGCGCAGAAACCCAGGTTGCCATTTCCTTTAAGAATGATAACATGGGTATCAAGATCGTACAAACGCTCGTTCCAGAATGCCTCCAGCTCCTCCATCATTTTAATATTCACCGCATTATACTTTCTCGGACGATTCAGGGATAGTATGCCTATTCCCTCCTTCCTTATTTCGTATTCTATAGTTTCGAAATTCATACATTCTCCCTTTAGTATTAATAGACCTAACCCGGATCAACCGGAAAAAATCCTCTCGCAAAGGCGCAAAGATTTTTTATAAACATTTAATCATTATTCCAGATACTCCTCTGCAGCCATCTCTGCGAGTCTGAATTTCTGCACCTTGCCTGATCGGGTCATTGGAAATTCCTTCACTAATTTGTAGTAATGAGGCTCCTTATCTTTATGAATAGAATCTTTTCCATATTTTACAAGGTCTTCCAGGGATAGTTCTGACCCTTCCTTAAGCTTAACCCATGCAGCAACCTCATGACCCTTGCCGGGATGAGGAAATCCAAATACCTGTACCTCTGATACACCAGGTAATTTATAGATTACTTCCTCCATGTCTGTCGGGTAAATCTCAATACCGTTCCTTACTATAACATCCTTTACCCTGCCTGTTATCTTAACGTAGCCCTCTTCATTCATCTCGCCAAGGTCGCCTGAGTGAAACCATCCGTCTTTATCAATGGCAGAGGCCGTTGCAGCAGGCATTTTGTAATATCCCTTCATGAGAAATCCCCTGGTGCAAAGTTCTCCCTGTGTGTCTGCAGGCAGGCCTTCACCGCTAATCGGGTCTAAAATCTTTACCTCATTGCACTCCAGGGCAGTGCCTATTGTTGAGACCCTTAAATCTAAAGGATCCTCCGGTCTGGTCATGGTGATCCAGGAGGAGGTCTCTGTAATTCCATAGGCCACTGTAATATCCGATACACCTATATCCTCTGCAAGCCTTCTCATTAATTCCGCAGGGCAGGGCGCTCCGCCTATGGTACCCTTACTCAGTGTTTTCCATTCTTCAGGTTTAAAATCACCATGATCAATAAGTGATATAAGCATACTCGGTGATCCGTATATGGCCGTGCATTTTTCCCTATAAATTGCAGAGAGTATACTGGACGGCTCAAAAATTTTACAGGGCATGACTATTGTCGCCCCCTTAAAAATCCCCGTCAGGGTAATGCATGTATTCCCAAACATGTGAAACAAAGGAAAAAAAAGACACAGTCTGTCTTGATTAACTAAACCCTGTCTGTGGGCTGAAAATATAGATTTATTGATAAGGCCACAATGGTCCAGGACAACGCCCTTTGGCTTACCTGTAGTGCCTGATGTGTACATTATGGCAACAGGATAATTCGGTCTTATTTCATTCTCCCTTACAGAAAGGATATGAGAGTCCATCTTGCCCCCCATATCAACCAATTCCTGCCAGGAAATCATATCAGAGGCCCTGGTTTCACCTATAACAACAACATGTTTAAGCGATAGCTCATGGGCTATGCCGGAAAGCATGGATACATATTCCTCCTCTTCAAGCCCCTTTGCCATAACAATATATCTTGCCCCTGACTGCTGTAAAATGTATTTTAAATCTTCCCTTCCTGCCCCAGGGTCCACCGGCACTAAAATAGCCCCTATCTTTGCCAGGGCCATCTGGGAAATAATCCATTCCGGAATATTCGGTGCCCAGAGCGCCACTTTATCCCCTATTTTTATGCCGATTTTTATAAATCCCCGGGAAACCCTGCCTATCTCCGACAAAAACGTCTCGTAGCTATACCTTATGTTAAGATCCGGATAAATAAGGGCCATATTTTCAGGATATTTTTCCACTACCTCGTTTAAAACCTGGCCTATAGTCTTGTTCATAACGGTTAATCGCTCTTGTGATATTGACATTTTTATCCTTTCGCTACTTTCCAGCATCTAACTCCGTGACTGTCATCTACCTGGTAAAAGGCAACCTCCTCTTCCCTGCACCTCTGCTCGACAAATGGGCATCTGCCCTGAAATTTACAGCCAGGCGGTGGATTAAAGGGACTTGGTACCTCGCCTTTTAAGGTCTTTAGCTCACGCCTATCATCTGGGTCAGGTTCAGGTATGGCTGAAAGTAATGCGACTGTATACGGATGCAATGGATTATCATAAAGCGCCTCTGCCGGTCCATACTCCATAATCTGCCCTAAATACATTACAGCTATAATATCGCTAATATACCCAACTACCGTTAGATCATGGGAAATAAAGAGATAGCTGAGACCGAGGCTGTCTTGTAATTCCTTGAGGAGGTTAATAATCTGGGACTGTATAGATACATCAAGGGCAGACACCGGTTCGTCGCATATAATCAATGAGGGTTTTACGCTCAGAGCCCGGGCTATGCCGATACGTTGTCTCTGGCCTCCGCTGAACTCATGGGGATAGCGATCTGCAGCCCCTGGGGAAATGCCTACCATCTGCATGAGTTCTTCTACCCGCTCCCTTCGCTCATTATGCCCTTTTATATCTATGGTTCTGAGCCCTTCTTCAATAGACTGGCCAACGGTCATTCTTGGATTTAAAGACCCAAAGGGGTCTTGAAAGATAATCTGCATCTCTTTTCTGAGTGGTTTAATTTCACCCTGTGAAAGGCTGCTTATTTCTTTATCCCTATAAACTATCTTTCCTCCATCAGGGTCTATAAGTTTTAAAATGAGCTGTCCGATAGTGGATTTTCCGCACCCACTCTCCCCAACCAGGCCAAGGGTTTTTCGTCTGCCAATCGAAAGGTCAACCCCGTCAACCGCCTTTATCCACCCTATGATATTCTGGAAAAAGCCCCTTCGTACTGGAAAGTATTTTTTAAGGCCTTCAACCCTTAGAATATCCTTACCAGATGGACCAGATCCGCCTTTCATGCTATCATCTTGGACCTTAATTTTTTCTGCTTTCTCTATCATAAAGAACCGGGCATCTGCTTAAATGTCCTATGCTGCAATCGTTCATATTTGGAAAATTTATTCTGCATGATTCTATGGCAAATGTGCATCTCGGATGAAAAGGGCATCCATCCGGTTTATGCGCAGGATCCGGTACAGTCCCTGGTATGCTGTAAAGCTTACTCCCCCGTTTTGAATGACTGGGGAGGGATGCCAAAAGCCCTTGTGTATATGGATGGCATGGATTGTGAAAAATATCTTTTGCCGCACCTTTCTCTACAATGATTCCTGCATACATGACATAAATTTGGTCAGCCACTTTGGCAACAACACCAAGGTCATGCGTGATATAAAGAAGAGACATGCGCCTCTTTTGCTGCAGCTCTTTAAACAGGTTTAATATCTGTGCCTGTATTGTAACATCAAGGGCTGTAGTCGGCTCATCGGCAATTACCAGGTCAGGGTTACATGCCAATGCCATGGCAATCATTACGCGCTGCCTCTGCCCGCCGCTAAGCTGATGGGGGTAATCATTAATGCGCTGCTCCGGCGAAGGAATACCTACGTCTCTAAGGGCCTGGATACTCCTTAGTCTCGTCTCACTCTCGTCTATCTTTTTATGCACCCTGATGGCCTCTTCGATTTGGTCTCCTATGGTGAAAACAGGGTTAAGGGATGTCATAGGTTCCTGGAAAACCATTGCTATATGATTACCTCGAATCTTCTGCATCTCTTCCTCTTTCATGACCAAAAGATTCTTACCATTAAACAGAACCTTGCCGCCCATGATTTTACCAGGAGGCTGTGGTATTATTCCCATAATAGTCAAGGCAGACACACTCTTTCCGCATCCCGATTCCCCTACAAGACAAACTGTCTCCCCGGCCCTTATATCAAAACTCACCCCGTCAACGGCCCTGGAGAATCCTTCATCCGTCTGGAAATATACCTTCAGATCCTGGACAGATAGCATTAGTGTCTTTCCCTGAGTTTTGGGTTCATTATATCCCGAAGGCCTTCACCAAATAGATTAAAGGATAGCACAACTATCAGGATGGCAAAGCCGGGGATAAAGGTAAGCCAGGGGGCATCGAATATAAAACGTTTTCCATCGGAAAGTATATTTCCCCAGGTTGCATTGGGAGGCGGAACTCCAAATCCAAGAAAACTCAACCCTGCTTCCGTCAAAATAGCCGTGGCAATACCAATGGTTGCGCTTACCAGGACCGGAGCAATAGCGTTAGGTATCATATGACGAAATATTATCCTATAGTTGTTAACCCCCAGGGCCCTTGCAGCGGTCACAAAATCCTGCTCTCTCAGTGATAGAAATTCAGCGCGGACAAAGCGAGTAGTTCCCATCCAGCTCGTTAGCCCGATTACAATCATAATATTATAGATGCTTGCCGGCAGAAGTGCAACTACAGTGAGAATCAGGAAAAAACTTGGAAAACAAAGCATTATATCCACAATCCGCATAATCAATGTGTCAATAGATAGGGTCTTTTTGTGCAGCATGTTTAGCCATTTGAAATGCCTGTTCTTACGAAATTTCCACTTTATCAGGATAAGGTAAAACATAAAGGCATGCGCAATGATTAAAAAAATAGATCCGTTGAGACCTTCTCCTGTTAAGAACAATGTCGTCCCTATTAAAAATAAAAGGGCCGTAATAATGCCATCAAGGCAAATAAATTTTTGCCCAAAATATCCTGCAATACCTCCCATAAATAATCCTACAAGCACTGATATTCCAACAGCGACAAAGCCAACAGTAAGGGATACCCATGCCCCCTGCAACATTCTTGCAAAGACATCCCTCCCCAAATCGTCGGTCCCGAAAAGATATATCCCTGATTTTGGTACTTCATTAGGGCGCAATGACTCTAAATTTGGACTGGAGAGGGGTGGCAATAATTTTTCCTGGAGCCTTACTATGGAGGGATCAAAGACAGGTCCTGAACCGGAGGTAAGCAAGAGTCCTAAAAGGGCAGTGAAAAAAAAGATGATAAAAACAATAAGTCCAATAAAGGCAAGTTTATTTTCTTTAAGTAAACGCCATAACTCATGCCCCCGTGATTTTACCGGTCCCGTTGTAGGGGTCTCCAGTTCAATGCTGATTTTCGATTTATCTGTTTCCATTACAATCTTATCCTCGGATCAACAACCATATAAAGTAAATCAGACACAAATGTGCCTGCAAGCACCAGCACAGCAGAGATAAAATTAACCGTCAGAATAATCGGATAGTCTCTTGCCAAAATGGCCTCATAGGCCATCCTTCCCATGCCTGGCCAGGAAAAAATAGACTCAATTATTACAGACCCTCCGATGAGTCCCGGCAAGATCAGGCCGAACATGGTCACAAAAGGCAAAAGGGCATTGCGGAGGGCATGCTTATAATGGACCTGTTCCGCAGGAAGGCCCTTGGCCTTTGCCGTCCGTACATAATCCTGACCTTCCACTTCAAGCATCTGGCTCCGTACATACCTTGACAGCACGGCAATCCCTCCGGTAGCGCCCAGAATAGAGGGAATCAGCAGATGCCAGATTCGGTCCATAAATAGACGGGGCCAGGAGAGGGATCCTAACCCGAATGTCTCCATGCCTATTACTGGAACGTGGAAATAGCTTACAACAAAAATAATCAGTATGTAGGCAAAGAAAAAACCCGGAATAGATATGAGGAGATAGGAAAAGAATGTGGCGCTCCTGTCATAGAAACCTCCCCTGAAAAGGGCTGAACGGATACCAACAGGAAAAGACAGGGTCCAGGTGAGGATGGTGCCGACAATAAAAAGGGGAAGGCTGTTCAAAAACCGCTCCAGTATTTTTGCAAGCACCGACTGATTATCCTTCCAGGAAACGGTTTTCCCGGTGAAAAGGTCACGATAAAAGTAAAAATACTGGATATGAAGGGGTTTATCCAGGTGAAATTCTGTTCGAAACCGTTCAACCATCTCCGGCGTAAACTTGGGATTAAGGGGATCGACCTGGCTTGGCTTGCCAGGGGCTATATGAATAATTAGAAAGGAAACCACTGATACAAAAAACAGGGTCACAATCTTCTGTATAATACTTCTTCCAATAAATGATAACATTACATAACTTTCTTGTTTAATGGTTAATTATTGATGGAGCCGCAAAAAGGCGCAAAAGTCACAAAAAGTAATGCTGGAATGTAGCAAAATCAAAGGGTTACAAACAAGATAAATTTGATTTTAAACTTGATTAACTCGTAAAAAGTCGAAAATACCATTTTTTGTCATTCCGGTCTGTCTGCGTGCAACGCACAGGCAGGCGAAAGCCGGAATCCAGTAAATTCAATTCGTTCTGAATGCCGGATCGGGCCTGCCCCGTACTGGATGCGGGGTCCGGCATGGCGATTTCGAGCCTTTTTACGAGATTGTTATTATTGACAAACTCAAAAAGGGCTTATTATTTTTTCCAATTTCCAATTTCTAGTTTCCAATTTCTAGTTTCCAGTTTCCAGACCTACCCTTCGGGTTCAAAGTCAGGTGCCTCCGGCAACTTTATCCATTTATTAAAATGAAATGTATAGCTACCTGTTTTAGTCGGCGTAATTTTCTTATAGATTTCATTCCCATTAGCATCTGTCTCCTTTATTACAATTTTTTTATCAAGTATGGCCGTCCACTTTGTAACATATAGAAATGTATAGGGCTGTTCCCGCGCAATTATTTCATGAAGCCTGTGGCAGTATTCTACTTGCCTGTCATGGTCATATTCCCTTCTTGTTTTGATGATAAGGTCATCTGCGACGGGATTATTATATCCTACAAAATTGAGTTGATAGGGATTGTTCTGGCTGGAATGCCATATCTGGTATAGATCAGGCTCAATTCCCATGCTCCACCCCAAAATCAGGGCATCAAAATCCGCCTTATCAACCCGCTCCTGGATAAATACAGCCCACTCCAGGAGATCAGTTCTGACATCAATACCTATCTGCTTCCATCCCTCCTGGGCAATGGCCAGAATGGACTTGCGCAAATCATTCCCACTGTTCGTAATCAGTGTAAACTGAAATCTTTTGCCATCCTTTTCCAGCCAACCTTCCTTATTTCTTTCCCAGCCTGCATCTTTAAGGAGCATTAGAGCACCTTCCGGATTATAAGGGACCGGTTTGATGCTGTGATTGTAATAATCCGTCTGTTTAACAAAGGGACCTGTAATCCTCTCTCCCTCACCGTAGAGTACGTATTTTATAATTTTTTCCACATCAAGGGCCATGCTCAAGGCCATACGAACCCGAACGTCATTAAAAGGCGCCCTTCTCATATTATAGCCAATGTAAGTATACCCAAAGGAAAGCCCTGAAAAACTCTGGTATTCCGGATCGTTTTTAAGGCGCTTCACCTGATGGGGCTGAACCCCATAAGTGTCAACAGTGCCGGCATAAAATTCCATTTCCTGCGTAAGGAGATCCGGTATTATCCTGTATATATAATTTTTGTAATTCGGCATTCCTTCCCAGTAATCATCAAAGCGATCCAGGCTGATATACTGATCCGGCTTCCATTCCCGAAATATGTAAGGGCCGCAGCCAATGGGATGCCGGTTAAAGGAACTTTTCCGCATAGAAAAGGTTTCAGGTTCCTTTCCCGCACTTATTGCCTCTGCTTTTAAAGCCTGCCTGTTAAGGAGGTGTTCCGGAAGTATTCCCATGCCCCATGTGCCGATTGCAGGTGAATAAAGACGTTTATACACAATACGCACTGTCAAAGGGTTGATAACTTCCACTGTTTTTACCGGTTCATAATCCGATACACGTGGTGATAGATTCTTGGGATCCATAATAGCCTTATATGTGAATTTCACATCATCGGCCCCAAATACGTGTCCATCATGAAACCTGACATTCTGCCTCAGATAGAAAATCAAGATGGGGTTTTGTTCTATGGCAGGGAGAAGCTCATTGGCATATTCAGACAATCTTTCCTTTCCCACAGGAGGTATAGCGCTTATAAATTTTTCGCCGTGGAAGGAAGTAAAATAACTTTCACCTAATAATTTTGTAAGGTTTTGAAAAAGGTTTTGATCCACTTTGGCAAGGGTTAACTTTACTTTTGCCGGCGCCCTTACACGAATCTCTATCTCTTTTTCTTTTTGATCCCTAACAGATGATTCTTCCTTTTTAGTAAACTCAAATTCCCTGGGCTGAATAAGGGAAATCTCTTTTATGTTACCGAGAGTGGCCCTAAGCGCCGGATCTTTAACACCTCCACTTTGTCTTGCTTCCCTTAAAAGCCTTGTTATCCGGTCTGCATTTGCAATACCCAGTCCTGGAATTATCGAGGTATCATTGACATAAAAAAAGGCCTCCTCAAAAATCTCCCACGATTCAGCAAGGCGACCCCTGAAGTTGAGATCTTCGTCGCGATCCAGAAGGCCTTCAAATACCATAGACTCTATCTGACTGCTGGCGGAATCTGCCGACAAGACTGGATTTAATATGTGCGCATCACCTATAGACGCAGTAATATATTCATTTAATCGATCAGGGTTTCCCCTTGATTGCTCCTCATAGGTAGGTACCCAGAAATAGGATTGGAGCAAAAACAATATAACAAATATTGGAGTATATATGAGTACCCTGCGAATAGTCATAGATTTATTATCTTGATTATAAAGGTTTTAGTGTGTGTCTGCGTTTTCCAGATATTTTAGCAGCATATGAGATTAGAAAAACAGTGTCAAATTTTTTGATTACATAGATAGAAAAATTACAGTAATATTTCAGCCACGAAGTCACGAAGTCGCAAAGGAAAGAAATGTGGCACTGCACTATTACTAAAATAGCATGAGGTATATCTCCGTGAATCTGCGGCTTATTCTTTGTTTTGCCATGATTAGAATTGAACAGAACCGATAGGCTGAATCCTTTCACACACCTGCCTATTTTTTCTATTTAGAAAATGACCCCGACGCTTCGCTTTAGGGTTATAAATGTGAGAAACTTATAAGTTGAATAACAGAGAAGTTACGACCCAACAGGACAGGGAAGTCTCTTTTTTTGGCCGCAAATATTATGCCTCATTTCATGGGGTGCAGATAACATTAAGTATTCTGCCCAGGAAAATTTGAAGGTTATTCTCTCATGGCAATACCATAAAAGATACACGGTTCTGCTTACCTTTGTCTTGAGAAACAAACAGGGATGCCTTATGCACTCTAAGACTATGTGTGTTGCGGCCATTCAAAAAGAGATTCCCCTGTCCTGATATATAGGCAATGGTATTTAATATTTTCATTCCTAATTCTTGAAGCGTAGTTGAAATCCCGATTTATCAGGGCTAATTTTAAATTTAGTTTCTTAGTAAGCCTTTCTTAAACCAACCTGCCAAATTTCTTTATAATGCCCCCTGGCCAGACATTCATAGGAAATGTCCGGCCACATAATACATTACTCACATATCATACTCACCTGAGGTTATATATAATTCCTTTACATGACCGTCTGAAAAACGGCTACAGTTCAACCACGTTTTATCCATCACCCCAGTTCGTTTAACCACTTGATTTATTTTTTGTCTCTGCTATCATAAACGCAGTATTATCATGTATAACGTTTTACGGGACGATGGGTAAAAGGCTATTTGCTATGGCATAAAGAGGAATCGTAGATGAGTTATGATGCAAAAGTGTTCAATATAATGATCGTTCCACCAGGTGATGTTGCATCTGAACGGAATATTGTTAGATTATTTTAAGAAACATCCTCGACCGCCTCAAACATAATGCCGAGCTATCAAAATGAGTGAGGATTAAATATGGAAAATTGCATAACAAACCGTTACGCGCTGACTTTTACCACGGCTGGCAATCCTTTCTGCCTATAAATCTTTAGCCTGGAAAGACAGCCTGCTTGACTTGCCAAGGACACTTAGTGGTAAAAGCAGGTGGGTTATGCACCTTTAATTATGATAACAAAATATTAAATCCAGGTAATATGAATGCTGAAATCGTATCTGAAAAAGATTTTTGAGACTGCAAATCAGGGTGATGCCAGAGAGGAAAGTTATTATGCAACCCTTGATGAGTTGTTCAAAAAAATAGCGCAATCTTTCGGCAAGGGCAAGATACACATTACCACACTACCCAAGAACACTGAAGCGGGCAATCCTGATTTCCGGGTCTGGGATGGAAAGCAGCATATTGTAGGATATATAGAGGCTAAAGCCCCAACAACTGAAAACCTGGATTTGATAGAACGTTCAGAACAGCTAAAAAGATACAGAAAAACCTTCCCCAACCTGATATTAACCAATTTTTTTGAGTTTCGGCTTTATCGAAACGGCATACTTGTCAACAAAGTATTAATCGCCAGACCCTTTATAGTACATAAACTCAGAACAATTCCTCCTGTTGAAAAAGAACCTGATTTTATAAAATTGATGGAGGCGTTTTATTCGTTCTCTCTGCCCAAGGTTTATAATGCAAAAAACCTGGCGATAGAACTGGCCAAACGCACGAGCTTTTTAAAGGACGAGGTGATTGCCGAAGAACTGGCAGAGGAAGAAAAAACCGGCAAAGGCTTTATCCTTGGATTTTATGAAGCGTTCAGACAGTTTTTAATCAGCGGGCTTTCAAAAGAGGACTTTGCTGATCTCTATTCGCAAACAATCACTTATGGTCTGTTTGCCGCCCGCATGCGGGCAAAAAGCGGTTTTAACAGAAAACTTGCTTATGACAATATTCCCCGCACTATCGGTATATTGAGAGATGTTTTCCGGTTTATTTCGCTTGAAGACGTTCCTACCCAAATGGAATGGATTATTGATGATATCGCCGAAGTGTTATTTGTGGCGGATGTGAACAAACTGCTTCAGGACTATTTCAGGGAAGGCAAAGGGAAAGACCCGGTCGTTCATTTTTATGAAACTTTCTTAACGGAATATGATCCAAAAACCCGCGAAAGACGTGGCGTCTATTATACGCCCGAACCGGTTGTCTCCTATATTGTGCATTCGCTTCACCATATTTTAAAGAATCGATTCAACAGAGTTGACGGCATGGCAAGCGATACCGTTACGGTGTTAGACCCGGCATCCGGCACGCTTACTTTCTTGGCTGAGGCGGCAAAACTGGCGGTCGATGAATTTGCGTCAAAATACGGCGAAGGCGATAAAGAAGGATTTATCAGGGATCACATTCTAAAAAATTTCTATGCGTTTGAACTTATGATGGCTCCGTATGCGGTGGGGCATTTGAAGATGTCGTTTCTTCTGGAAGAACTCGGTTACAGCCTCCAAAAGGATGACAGGTTTAAGCTTTATCTGACAAACACCCTTGATATGGAGGAGCTTGAGCAAACCAGTTTGCCCGGCATGGCTTCCCTTTCCGAAGAATCGCGTTTGGCCGGAAAAGTTAAGAAAGAACAACCGATACTGGCAATATTGGGTAATCCGCCATACTCCGGGCATTCTGCAAACAAGGGAAAATGGATAGATCTCCTGTTAAAGAGAGGCTACACACATAAAAACGGCACTAAAGATGAGGGATATTACCGTGTGGACGGGAAACCACTTGGCGAAAAGAATCCCAAATGGCTGCAAGACGATTATGTTAAATTTATCCGTTTTGCCCAGTGGAAGATAGATCAGGCCGGCGAAGGAGTCCTGGGGTTTATTACAAATCACAGTTATCTCGATAATCCCACCTTCAGGGGAATGCGTGAGTCGTTAATGAACAGTTTCAACGAAATCTATCTGCTTGATCTGCATGGCAACAGTCTGAAAAAGGAAAAATGCCCGGACGGTTCAAAGGATGAAAATGTGTTTGATATCCGCCAGGGAACGGCCATTGCGTTATTCATCAAGACAAAAGACAGGAATAGTGAAAACGGCAAGAAGGTTTTTCATTCCGAACTGTGGGGAATGAGAAAGGAAAAATACGACTGGCTTCTTAATAACAATATTGAAACAACAAAATGGCAAAAAATAACTCCCAAATCAGAATTTTATCTTTTTGTTCCAAGGGATGAAAAGCTTTTAGAACAGTATGAAAAGTCGCCGAAAATAACCGATATTTTTCCAATAAACAGCGTGGGGATCGTCACTGCAAGGGACAAATTGACTATCCAATGGACACCTGAGAAAGTTTGGACAACGGTATTGAACTTTTCAAAACTTGATAACGAGTTAGCACGAATGTCGTACAACCTTGGCAAAGATGCCAGAGATTGGAAAGTCGAACTTGCTCAAAAGGATCTGATTGACAGCGGCCTAGATAAAAATAAAATAGTACCCATTTTATATAGGCCATTTGACATACGTTATACCTACTATACAGGTAAATCTCGCGGCTTTCATTGTATGCCTAGACCAAAAGTCATGCGACATATGATGCAGGAGAATTTGGGGCTAATGACATTGAGGAAAGGCTTACCAACATACGATTATTCTTGGGTTTTTGTTTCGTCTTCTTTAGTTAGTCATGGGGTATATTACAATGGTAATCAAAGCACAGAATACCTATTTCCCCTCTACCTCTACCCCGATCCCGACCAAAAAGACCTATTCAGCTATATAGAAGAGTCAAAAGAAAGAAAACCGAATATCAACGAAAAAATATTTTCTGGCTTGTCTGAAACCTACAAAACAAAGCCAAGCCCTGAAGATATTTTCTACTACATATACGCTGTTTTCTACTCCAATACTTTTCGTACAAAATACGCTGAATTTCTGAAAACAGACTTTCCGAGAGTCCCTTTTACAAGAGACAAACGCCTTTTCAAAAAATTTGCCGAATATGGCAAACGTCTTGCGGATATGCATCTTATGCAATCACCTGAACTTGATTCCCCGGTGGCAAAATTCCAGGGAACAGGAGACAAGAGGGTTGAAAAAATCAAGTATGACAAAGAGGGTAAACGTGTTTACATCAACAACGATCAGTATTTTGAGGAATTAGAAGAAAACATATGGCAATACCGGATAGGCGGCTATCAGGTTTGCGATAAATGGCTGAAAGACAGAAAAGGAAAGTTATTGTCCCTTGATAATGTTAAACATTACTGCAAGGTAGCAACAGCTATTGAGCGCACAATTAACATTCAGAAAAGCATTGATGAAATTTACAATGAAGCGGAAAACGAATTAATAGATTTTTAATAATTACCATTTTGGAATTGATCTTGGAGCACGTAACGATGGAATGAACTCGGATTTTGAAAAGCTTGCAGTTTTTCAAATTGCTTATTTCAAAGGTTATATGGCCTCTTTATTACGGAGAAAAAATATCCAACCAAAATACTCAGAATTAAGACGATGAAACAAGTTTCGACTGTATGCGCTCGGGACTGTTATGACACCTGTTCATTAATAGTTACACTTGGAGAGTCAGAACAGATTCTATCCATAAAAGGTGATCCGACCAGTCCAATAACACAGGGTTTTACCTGCCCCAGGGGCGCTAAGGATCATAACCGGCTCTATAAGAATAGAGTTAAAAATCCTTTCCTTCGTAAAGGAGAACACCTTGAGAAGGCCGGCTGGGAAGAAGCTCTGGACGTAGTATCGCAGAAGCTCGGTGAAACTATTGAAAAGCATGGTTCAGAATCTGTGTTATATCTGGATTACGCTGGGAACATGGGGTTATTAACAACAGTATTCCCTAAAAGACTTTGGAATAATATTGGCGCTACGCAGACGGATTGGGCTTTATGCAGCAAATCGGGACATGATGCACTGGCTTTGCACTATGGCGACAGCTATGGCATAAAGCCTATCGAGATCCCCTCAATGAATCTTGTCGTGTTCTGGGGCTTTAACGCTGCCGTGAGCTCACCGCACATGTGGGCGCTTGCTAAAAAGGCCCGCAGAGAACGAGGCGCCCAAATTATTGTTATAGACCCAAGAGAAAGCAAAACTGCAAAAAGCGCCGATCTTTGGATTCAACCGATGCCTGGAAGTGATGTTGCCTTAGCCTACGGAATAATCAATTACTTAATCCGAAACGACTACATAAGCCCGGAGTTCATTAAAGAATGGACTATCGGTTTTGAGAATCTGAGAACAGAGGCCGGCAAATGGACTCCGGACCGGACAGAGCAAATTACCGGTGTTGCCCGGAGATACATTGAGCAGTTAGGGGAGGCATATGGCAGTTTGAAACCCAGCACAACCATGATCGGTATCGGATTGCAAAAATGCGACCAAGGCGCCGATCAAGTGCGGGCCGTATCATTTATTCCAGCGCTTCTTGGTTTACACAGAGGATTTTTTTACGGCAATGGAAGTTCCTTTTCGGTTAATGAATCGCTCATTTCCGGCCGGGCTCTCACGGATAAAACCCCGAAAATTGTGAATCAAGTAGCTCTTGCCGAGCTCGTTAAAGACGGTAAGTTCAAGTTTATATACATCAGTTGCATGAATCCTGCCATGACGCTTCCCAATCAGCATATCTTCAGAGAAGGAATATCACGAAAAGATGTTTTTGTAGTAGTTCACGAAACCCATTGGACAAAAACTACACAGTACGCAGACGTTGTTCTCCCCGCATCAACCTACCTTGAGAAAGAAGACCTGATCATTCCCTGGGGACATAACTACGTCCGATATTCAAGAAGAGCCGTTCGCCCTGTCACAAACAGTCGAAGCGAAGCATGGGTCATGCGAACAGTTGCAGAGCGACTGGGTTTGACCGAGGACTGGCTGTATGAAGATCCCTGGAATTCTGTAGGGCCGGCTCTTGAGAATGCTTTGGAGGGAGGGACTTTCCAGTCCCTAAGATCAGGAGAGATGCTAACACTCAAGACAAAACCAAAGAACAATTATTCGACTCCATCGGGAAAGATTGAGTTTTATTCTTCAATAGCTGCAGAAATTGGTTTGAATCCTATGCCAATACAAACTCCGCTATGTATTGAGAAGGGAAATTTTATTATGCTAAATAGTGCCACGCCAAAATATACCAGTACACAGTTTCAAGAGGTTTATGGTGCGATTCCCGCTGTTGTGGCAATGAACACTCAAGATGCTGAGCGACAGGGTATAAAAGAAGGACATATCGTTACAATCTCGAATGAACGCGGACAAGTACTAGCGAAAGTGACTATCACTGACACCCTTCCTAATAGGGTCGTGTGGTGCCCGAGGCAATCTGAGGGATTGGCAGGAGAGCCACTGAATTGTTTGATGAGTAGCACCCCTCAGGAAATTGGCAGCGGACCAAGATTTAATTCAACAATCGTCACTGTTACCAGGCATGGTTCTTCTCCAATTTAGTTGGAGAAGAGGGTCCAAGGATTCCAGGGGTCAAGGATTCCCCGTGAAAGTCAACGGGATCTTCGACAAGCTATTTGTTTTCTAAAGATTTTATCAGCACCTTTAACATTCTTTCGATTTCTGCT
>Ga0307990_1000949_pt1 | contig 24791 bp, 16 predicted proteins | sample EllFjometagen129_FD_203168 | JGI IMG/M metagenome (GOLD analysis project Ga0307990, IMG submission 203168) | Marine microbial communities from Ellis Fjord, Antarctic Ocean - #129 | ecosystem: Environmental > Aquatic > Marine > Unclassified | place: Southern Ocean | collected 2014-10-08
AAATGAAAAGGGCTTGTTCGATTATTAATTCAAGCCGTCATTCAAGTTCCAAGGAGGGCTCTGTGATCAAGTTTACTTGAAGAGCAGAGACCGACGCAGGACGCTCTGCGTTAGCAGAGGCACGCGAATGTGTGCAATGACGGCGGTCCCTCGCATAAGTCAAGAGTTACGCGGAGGCATCGGCCCTTCATGGTCTTCATGTTAGAGCAGTTGTTAGTTCTTCGCGTCTTTGCGCCTTGAGCGAATCCTATGAGTGGGCGCGAGATTATGTTTTATTGAGGGGCAGTTCTTGCGAATGTCTTTATCTGTGGTCATCTGGGCTATGATCTGTGGCTGGAAATAGTTTTGGGTTATTCGTTGCTGGTTGTTGGTTGGTTGTCGTTTCGCGTGCTGGTTTAATAGATCTCTCGGTGCCTCGGGATGACAAGTCATGTCGTACGGTTTGCTTGGATGTGGGCGTCACCGATTAGTGGAGATCAGTGAAGATTAATGGTTCCCAAAGAGTTCTATTCGAGCGAAGATCGAACTACTCTGTGTCTTTCTACTCTGTCGGACCATGTTATGCCTCGGACGCTCTGACACATCCATGCGCTGCTTCCGCCTCTGCATTTAGCCGGGACAATCCACAGTCGTGCCTCCCTGAGACGCTTCGCTCCAGTTTTAAGTGTTGAGGTTTAAGTTTTAAGTAGTGGCAAGGAGGCTCGAAGACAGGCACGCATCCAGAAATTTCCTTCGAAAGGCCAGGGTGTCGAACGGTTTGTGGGAGGGACTGTCACTTGAGCGACGAAGGAGCGGTGACTGTCCCGGTGCATGCGACGCGATAGCGTGGTGAGCCAAAAAGAGAACGCTTGGCTGCTCGCGGAAAAAGACGTGAAGGAAAAGAAATGACCACCAAAGCAGGTGGACTGCTTTGGCGGTCATATGAACGTTTGGGTGTCTTCTAAAACTGTGTCATGTCGGCCAGTTGTTTCAGACGGGTGTCGATGGCTTCCTTGGTGGTGTCGGTCAGGCCCTTGAGGCTGAAGTCGGCCAGGGTGAAGGAGGCGGTGACTGTGCCGTAGGCCACGGCTTTTTTGAGTGTGGTGAAGTCTGTGTTGCCGGCCTTGGCGATGGTGCCCATGAAACCGCCTGCGAAGCTGTCACCTGCGCCGGTGGGGTCGATCACGTCCGCTGCGGGAAAGGCGGGCAGCATGAAGGTGTCACCGGCCTTGTTTTTCATGAGTGAGCCGGACGCGCCCTTTTTGATGAGTGCGACAGTGACGCCCATGTTTAGGATGGCATCTGCAGCCTTGATCAGGTTGGGTTCACCTGCCAGTTGTTTGGCTTCATCTTCGTTGATGATCAGGCAGTCGATCTTTGGGAGCAGGGCCTTGAGGTCATCCAGTGCATTATCGATCCACAGGTCCATGGTATCGGCGGCGACAAAGGCCGGGTTGTCAATCTGGCTGAGCAGTTCCATTTGCAGACCAGGTGCGGTGTTGGCCAGAAAGACATATTGGCTGTCCTTGAAGACCTTCGGGACTTGGGGTGGGGCTTCGGCCAGGACGTTGAGTTCGACGTTGTCGGTGTTTCGATCATCCATGTTGGCCATGTAGGTACCGGCCCACCGGAAGGTCTTGCTGCCCTGGCGAACCTCGAGGCCGGCCATGTCCACGCCGCGGTCTGCGAATAGTTTTGGCAAATCAAAGGGACAGTCGTCCCCGACCACACCCACAAAACGGACAGAGGCGAAGAAGCTGGCTGCCATGCTGAAGTAGACGCTGGAACCACCGAGGCAGTTTTCGCTGACACCGTGAGGTGTTTTGACGGTATCGATGCCGATTGAACCTGTAACGAGTAGTGACATTAATATTGCTCTCCAAATTTAGCGATGGTATTATCTATACGTTTGAGTGTCGCCTCTTTGCCCAGCAGATTGACGGAGTCAAAGATGGACGGGCTGACCGTGGAGCCGGTAATGGCCACACGCAGGGGTTGGGCGACCTTGCCCAGGCCCAACTGCTTCTCTTCGGCCAGGCCGCGAAGCATGGTCTCCAGGCTTTCTTCTGTGAATGTGTCCATGGCCTCCAGTTTGCCCCGTACGATGGCCAGCATGTCCATGGCTCCTGCCTTGAGCAGAATTTTTTTCACGGCCTTGGCATCGAATTCCACGGCATCATCTGCCATAAAGGCAAATCGGGCCTTTCGGTCCACATCTGCTAAGGTGCGGGCGCCGGCACACATGTTCAAAAGCTGGCTGAGCAGCGCATCGTCGGCCTGGGCCACGGGTGAGTCATTCAGCACGAGGTAGTCCCGCAGGTGTGACACGAGTGTCTCTTTGGGCACGGTTCGCATGTACTCTGTGTTAAAGGATCCAAGCTTGGATCGGTCAAAGAGGCTGTTGGACTTGTTCAGGCGTGTGACATCATAGCACTCTATCAGGTCCTGGAGTGCGATGATCTCGCGGTTGTCACCCGGATTCCAGCCCAGCAGGGCCAGGAAGTTGACCATGGTTTCGGGCAGATAACCGCTTGTGAGAAAGTCCACGACATTAATTTCCGGGAGATGCACTCCGAGATGTTCGGCCATGGCGTCAATCGCGGGCATGTCGGGCACGGATTTGTTTTTGAGGAATTGGGCCATGTCCTCATCTGAGATGTCACCCACCCTGGCCAGTTCTGCCAGATCTATATTTGACTTGGCCTTGATGGCCGTACGAAGGGTCTTGGGACGCTCACGTTTGGAGAGCTTGCCTCCGGAGTCGCTGACTGTCACGGACATGTGGGCATACTTGGGCAATCGTTCATCGCCAAACAAGGCCTGCCACAAGACCTTCTGACCTGGTGTGTTGTTGAGGTGTTCCTGGCCGCGGATGATATGCGTAACCTTCATGAGGTAGTCGTCCACGACACAGGCGAAATTGTACGTGGGAAAGCCGTCACTCTTCTGGATAATAAAATCTGCGATTTCAATCGGTTCAAATGTGACCTCGCCTCGCACGACATCGGTGACTGCAATCGGGGCATGCGGAGGAATGGCGAATCGGACCGTGACGGGCTTGCCTTCGGCCTTGGCCTTTTCCATGTCTGCCGCCGTGGGCAGCGTGGCAGGCTGGCGATAGGTGAAGCTTATCTTTTTGGCTTCTGCTTCTTTGCGGCGGGCATCCAGTTCTTCTGTGGTATCAAAGCAGTAATAAGCCTTGCCTTCATCCAGGAGCTGCTGAATGTATTTGGCATAGATATCCAGACGATCCGACTGGGCATAGGGGCCATTGGGGCCGCCCACTTCAGGGCCTTCATCCCAGGTGATGCCGAGCCATTTGAGGTCCTTGATGACCTGCTGCGTGGCAGTGGGGGTATTACGTTTCTGGTCGGTGTCTTCAATACGCAATAAAAACAGACCGTTGTTGTGTTTGGCCCAGAGCCAGTTAAACAGGGCTGTGCGAGCGCCTCCCACATGCAAATACCCGGTGGGCGACGGTGCAAATCGTGTTACTACTTGTTCTGCCATAGGTTACAGTTCCTTGGAAATTGATAAAAGACAAAGCGTACGCCACGATCGCAGCCTTGTCAAGTCCGGACTGATGACTGGTGCGAAAAGTCAGTTTTTGGCCATGTACGAACCCTATGACGCAGTTTGCTTCAGTGGTTTAATTTGTCGTGATTTGGCTTTTAAGCCATTGCGGTCGATTGGTTGTGATACCTTGGACGCCAAGTTTTACGAGCCGTGTTGCTTCGATAGGATCGTCGACGGTCCAGACGTACAGGTTTTGTTTGGCGGCATGGGCATGTTGGACAAATGGTTTGGTGACACCGGCCCAATGGACGTTAAGGCCATCTAACCCATTTTCGATGGCCTGATCCACAAGTGACTCACTGTGAGGAATCCATACTTCAGTTTCCTTGTTTTTTTGAGTGCCTACCAGCCAATAGGTGGGGATGTCGGGCATCATCCTTTTGGAAGTAGTCACTGTTTCCAGATCAAAACCTATAATTACGATCTGATCTTGTTTTCCGCTTGATTCGATCACCTGTTGCAGAGGTGGCAGCACTTCCGGGCCACACTTGATTTCTACAAAGAGCTGTCGTTTGGCGGGCACGGTGGCAATTATTTCTTCCAAGAGAGGGATCTTTTCGCCAGCATAGACTTGATCCTTGAAGCTGCCCACATCCAACTGACGTAGTTGTGAGGTCGTGGTCTTGGCGACATCCAGGTCCTCTCCGGCAGTTCGTTTTGTGGTTTTATCATGGATGACCATAATCTGGCCGTCTTGAGACAGGTAGATGTCCACTTCTACGGCATCGGCCTCTTTTGCCCACGCCAGATTAGCCGATGCGACGGTGTTTTCAGGTGCCAGATGAGAGGCCCCGCGATGGGCAATAAAGGTTGTTTGTGACTGACATCCTGCCAGGGCGAGTGAAAAGAGTATTACCATGACTGATTTTCGAAAACAACGGATCATATCTATCTCCAAGTTAAATTGAGTTCCACTGGATTGTGAAACTAGCAGAGTCGTTTTTGTGCTCGGTTATTCCAAATAATGCCAAGTGTGATTTTTAGTGGCTTTTTCATGCTGTTCCTCTTTGTGTTTTATTGTCTTGTGTGTTCTGTCGTTGTTTACTGGCGCATGGCTTCCAGACGATCCCATTCCGTCTGGAATGCGGAGAGGTGGGTTTTGTTGTTTTCCTTGATTTCGTGTGCGATGAGGTCACGTACCAGTTGTTGTTCCTGTTGGTATTGCTCCGTGGTGAAGTGGCCGCCAAAGTGGGCGACTCGGAGCCAGACGAGGTAGGTGGTGAGGGAGTCAAATTCATTGTAGGCCACGATTTTGTCGAGCTGTCCGTCCAGCCAGAGATTGGCCACTTGCTGGCCGTCGACATCCATCTTGCCGGGGATGCCGGAGAGGGTGGCAATTTCGTTGAGCGAGGGTGTGGCCTTGCCCCAGCCACCGAGCACGTCCTTGAGATCCACACTGGCCTCGCTGTTGCGACTGTCAAAGTAGTCTTCGCCTTCCCAGGGTTTGTTGGGGCGTTTGCAGAATTCGGGCAGGGTGAGGCCCTGGACTACACTTCTCTGGATCATGGCCTTGATGTCCGCAGAGGCGGAATTAAAACCTACAAGCTGGGGCTTGTATTGACCGGCCTTGCCCAGGAAGGTGCCGACCACGTGCTTTTCATCGGTGTGGACCGGGTCCTGGGTGTCTCTGGGCAAGGATAAGAGATGCAGCTTGACGTGATTGCCGCGTGCCACACGTTCTACGGCCACGATGGAGACAATACGGCATAGCACCGTCTTGAGATAGGGCATGGGGTCTTCGGGTGTGGCGCCGCCTTTTTCCCACATGACCTCAAAAACCTGCTGATCAGGGAGGTCTGGCTCCAGGTGATATAGCATGCGTCCCCCCAGGGGATCGGGAATCCATTCGGCATCAAAGGCCCACACACGTGATCCAACGGTTTTAAACATGGTCTATTCTCCTTAGCCCTATATGTCTCATTGACTCCTATGGCAACGATCGCGTTCATCCATACATCCTAGTATACCCCCATGTGTCAAACGAGCAAGGGGCTTGCCTTAGATCCCCAAAGTGCGCCTAATCCAAACGAATGCCAATTGGGTTGTACCCCCGTCCATGTCAAACTGATACAAATTGTGAGGTTTCTTTTCTTGTTTAGGGTTTAAACTTCGGTTATCATTCTTTTGTCTGAAATTGACCCTGTTCGCCCCTTATCAGAGGACGTGACATATGATATTGCCGTTTCTCATGCTTGCCATCTTTGGTCTAGGAGATGCCCTGTGAAAGCTCTGGTGTTAACCCAAGTTAGTCATTTTGAAATACAGGATGTGGACACGCCCAGGGTGAGTGATGAGGATGTGCTCATTCAGGTCATGGCCTGTGGTATCTGCGGCAGTGACGTGCATGGTATGAATGGCAGTACGGGACGTCGACGTCCGCCGATCATTATGGGGCATGAGGCTTCTGGTATGATCACTGCCGTGGGCGATAAGGTTCGAGACTGGTCTGTGGGAGACCGTGTGACTTTTGATTCTACGGTCTATTGCGGCCAGTGCTTTTTTTGCCAACAGGGGCAGATCAATCTCTGTGATCAACGCCGTGTTCTTGGCGTGTCCTGTGAAGAATACCGACGTCATGGTGCATTTGCCGAGTATATTGTCGTACCGCAGCATATTGTCTATCGTCTCCCTGAAGCCGTGAGTTTTGCCCAGGGTGCCATGGTGGAGGCCGTATCTATTGCAGTACATGCCGTGAGTCGAGTTTCTTTGAAGTCAAGTGACACTGCCGTGGTGGTGGGCTCTGGTGTGATAGGCCTTTTGGTGATCCAGGCCCTGCGTGCTGCAGGGTGTCAGCAGGTGGTGGCGGTTGATATTGATCAGGGGCGATTAGAGCTTGCCGAGCGTCTGGGGGCAGATGTCACACTAAATCCCGCCAATACGGACGTGACGCAAGAGGTTTTGGATTGTACTGAAGGTCGTGGTGCGCATGTGGCTTTTGAGGTTGTGGGTATGACGTCTACGCTGCAGAGTGCCATCTCTGTCCTGCGCAAGGGAGGGCAGGTGGTTCTGGTGGGAAATCTATCTCCTCAGGTCGAATTCCCACTTCAAGCCACGGTGACGCGTGAGCTGACTGTGTATGGCTCCTGTGCCTCTTGCGGGGAATATCCAGCTTGTCTTGACCTCATGGCTGAGCAGAAAATCAAGGTGGATCCATTGATCAGTGCTCAAGCTCCCCTTGTTGAAGGCGCTTCTTGGTTTAAACGCCTCTTTGACCGTGAACGAGGCCTGATTAAAGTCATTTTGGAACCCAGTCATGGATAAATTAAAAACAGCACTCGTGGGTTGTGGTAAGGTGACTGATCTGCACGCCAAGGCTCTACTTAACGCAGAAGGTTCGAAGTTTTGTGCCCTGTGTAGCCGGTCTCAGGAAAAGGCCGATCAGTTTGCAGCTCGGTACGGCGTTAATCCCTATACTGATCTTACAGCAATGATTAAGGCGGAATCTTTGGATGCGTTGATTCTTTGCACGCCCCATCCTGTACATAGGCAGGCTACTGTACTGGCGGCCTCCATGGGGGTTCACGTCCTGGTGGAAAAACCTCTGGCTTCGTCATTGGCCGATTGTGATGCCATGATAGAGGCCTGTCGCGAGGCCCAGGTCAAACTGGGTATGGTGAGCCAACGGCGTCTGTATGCGCCTTGTCAACGCATGAAGCAGGCCATTGAAGAGGGCAAGATTGGTACGCCAGTGTTGGGGACCGCCACGTTGCTTGGATGGCGGGATCAGGCCTATTATGACAGTGATCCCTGGCGAGGCACGTGGCAGGACGAAGGTGGGGGCGTATTGGTCAATCAGGCCCCACATCAGTTGGATCTTCTGCAATGGTACATGGGACCCATTGAGGAGCTCTTTGGTTACTGGGGCAATTTCAACCATCCCTATATTGAGGTCGAAGACACGGCCATTGCTGTGATGCGGTTCAAGAATGGCGGTCTGGGCAACCTCGTCCTGAGCAATTCACAAGATCCTGCACTCTATGGCAAGGTTTTGGTTCACGGCAGTAATGGCGCCTCTGTTGGCGTTCAAACCGATGGGGGAGCCATGTTTATTGCGGGTGTTTCAGAGATTGAAGAGGCACCTGTCAATGACCACTGGACCATCACCGGCGAGCAGGCTCAACTGGCCAAATGGCAAGAGGAGGACACCAGCCTGTTCAACCAGGTTAATGCCATGGAGTTTTATCACCAATGTCAAATCGAAGACTTTTTGGAGGCTGTTCGTTCTGACCGTGATCCCCTGGTGACCGGCGTCGAAGGCCGTAAGACCGTGGAAATCTTTACGGCCCTGTATCGCTCTCAGCGTGATCGTCGGCCTGTATCATTCCCTTTGATCCCGGAAGAAGGTCGCACCGACTCCGACGGCCGTTTGTCCTAAACCCACTATTCAATGTGCCACTGACCTCCAACTTCAGTGTGTGAGTGGCTGACCAAACGTTCTTTAAGCACCTGATACGACTGGAACCGTTCAAATTTTTCCAGGCCGGACAGGGATCTGATGGTCATCCGGGCTCCCACCTCATGTAACGCGGCAATAGGATTTAGCCCCGCCACAATGACCATGCCTGTACGGCCCTCTGCGACGGGAATATCCAATAGAGGCTGATTCGGGTTGCCTATGGCCAGGATGCCTGACAGGCCATAGGCGTCCATTTTTCGTTTTAGTCGGACCACATCATCAATCGCTGCAGACGGAAACTCCCTGAAGCTGGCACCTACTACGCCTCGTCCGCTACGACCGCATTCGCGAACGCGAGTCATTCGGGCCTGAATAAACACCTCCATGGGGTCCATGGTGGTGCCCGTATAATCAATCAACTCCAAAAAACGAACGGGTCGGCCGTCTTTAATCTCAAGTAACGCACCAAATCGTGAAACCAGAGGTATTCCCTTGGACAGAAAGATCCCATTGACGGACACGCTGCAGATTGTGCCAATTCCGATGTGTCCCGGCGGTACGACTAAACCGGCAAGCGTCTCGCCCTCCCTCGCCACGGCCATTCGGGTTCCCATCGCCAGTTTTCGGGTGTAGACAGGACGCATGTCATCCAATGCGCGTGCCAGATAACTGTCTCGGACTGTCGCTACATTAGAGATGATAGAACCCTTTCCCTCTTCTATGTCGAAGTTCATACGGTAGCTTAACGCATCTATTTTTGATGCCACAAATCCCAGCTTTTCATGGATATCGGCATGGGCCAGTTCGTCAATCCCTCGAGATGTGATCTCTCGGCCCAGGCGACGACTTACAAAATGGGTCAATCCCTCTCGATCCAGTTCAAGTAGGTGAAAACGAACTGTTCTTGGCTGGATCTCTATGCCTTCAGCTAAGAGCTGCTTCTGAATAAAGGATGCACCGGCCGGTTTGCTGGCGTTTTGTAGCGATTTGAGTATAGCCAGCCTAATTTTTTGACTTTTTTTGACCATTAATCTACTCCTGAACCCGGTATTCTTGCCGATTAATCATGCCGTTTTGGGGCCATGTTCATGCCATGCATAGTCTTTCTTGAGGGGGTTAAATAACTCTCATTGTTCTTTTTAAACGGCAAACATGCCGTTTCTTATTACTGCACGATATGCGATAAACACTTTACAAGCAAGTTTTATGTGGTACCGTAACGGATACATATTACCGCTTATTTAATTCGTTTTGATCATCAAGATTGGGTGTAAGAATAAGAGTCATAGAATCACCCCAGTCAGAAAGGAACAAGCCATGTCGTACGTGAATGAAGTTCTTGAAATCGTCCAGAGAAGAAATGCAGGGGAACCGGAGTTTCTTCAGGCAGTCAAAGAGGTCCTTGAAACTCTGAGCCCGGTCCTGGATCGGCACAAAAAGTATGAAAATGCAAGAATTCTGGAACGCATCGTCGAGCCCGAACGCCAACTGATCTTCCGTATTCCCTGGCAAGACGACAAGGGCAACGTGCAGGTGAATAGAGGCTTTCGTATTGAGTTTAACAGTGCGATCGGTCCCTATAAGGGTGGCCTTCGTTTTCACCCCACTGTGAACATCAGCATCCTGAAGTTTCTGGGTTTCGAACAGGTTTTCAAGAATTCCCTGACCACACTACCGATGGGTGGTGGCAAGGGCGGTACCGATTTTGACCCCAAGGGCAAATCAGACAACGAAGTGATGCGATTCTGCCAGAGCTTTATGACTGAACTGTGCCGTCATATTGGTCCTGACACCGATGTACCCGCCGGTGATATTGGTGTGGGCGGTCGTGAAATTGGCTATCTGTTTGGCCAGTACAAGAGAGTACGAAATGAATTCTCCGGTATCCTCACAGGCAAGGGCCTCAATTGGGGCGGTTCCTTGATTCGTCCCGAAGCCACCGGATATGGGGCTGTGTACTTTGCCGAACAAATGCTCAAGACACGGAATGAAGCCTTTGAGGGTAAGGTATGTACCGTCTCAGGTTCAGGTAATGTGGCTCAGTACATCATTGAAAAATTGACCCAGTTGGGGGCCAAGGTGGTGTCTGTCTCTGACTCCAATGGTACAATCTACGATCAAAATGGTATCAACGATGAAAAACTGGCCTGGTTGATGGAACTTAAGAACGTCAAACGCGGCCGCATCAAAGAGTATGCAGATGAGTTTGTGTGTCAGTACAACGAAGGCAGCACGCCCTGGAATATTGCCTGCGACTGTGCCTTCCCAAGTGCCACACAGAATGAAGTGACTGGTAAGGACGCTGAAGTATTGCTCAAGAACGGCTGCTACGTCGTGAGCGAAGGCGCCAACATGCCAAGTACCCCCGAAGCCGCTGATAATTTCCAGGCCGCCAAAATTCTTTATGGTCCTGGCAAAGCAGCCAATGCAGGCGGCGTTGCCACCTCAGGCCTTGAAATGTCACAGAATTCCATGCGTTTGAAATGGACCCGTGAAGAAGTGGACGAAAAACTGCAACGCATTATGGTTGATATTCACAATGCTTGTAGCCAGGCTGCTGAAGAATATGGCCAAAAGGGCAACTATGTCATGGGCGCCAACATTGCAGGTTTTGTGAAGGTCGCTGATTCCATGCTGGATCAAGGCGTGGTCTAAAACTTGAGAGAATCTAGGGACTTGCATTCTGTTGACGCTTCATGGATAATGCTTTGATTGTTCCTATGTTTTGTGATCACAATTAGATTAGGACTCAGATGTTTTTGAGTCCTAATCTATTTTTATAACAGGACTTTTGTAAAAATGCCCTGTGGTGTACTGTTTTGAGTGTTCAGTTTTCAGAAAAACGTGTTTTTCTTACTGTATACTACCTACTGAAAACCGAAAACCTGGACTTTGCAAAAGTCCATTTATACCTTTAAATATTTTCAGAGTGAGCCTGATATAAAGCAAAATAGTGACGTCGTCAGCTAAGGTGAACCCCATGAATAAAATCTTAACCAAGCAACAGCTTTCTAAGGATGTTTTTAAAATTGAGGTCGAGTCCCCAAACATCGCGCGTGAACGGGCTGCAGGGCAGTTTATTATACTGCAAATTCATGACATGGGTGAACGTGTGCCCTTGACCATTGTTGACGCCGATGCTCAGAAAGGGTCAATCACACTCATTTTTCAAGTGGTGGGAAAAACGACACATCTGCTTGCAGCCCTTAATGAAGGGGATCACATTCAGCATTTGGTGGGTCCACTGGGGACCCCCACGCACATCGAATCATTTGGCAGGGTTATATGCGTTGGCGGTGGCATCGGTGTGGCGCCACTGCATCCCATTGCCCAGGCCATGAAGGAGGCGGGCAACCATGTTTCCATCATTATTGGCGCACGGACCAAGGATCTGGTGATTCTTGAAGAGGATATGAGGGCCATTGCAGATGACCTGATTGTGTGTACGGATGATGGTAGTTATGGCCGAAAGGCCCTGGTGACAGAACCGCTCAAGGAGCTGTGTGAGGCCGATCTCAAACCTGACCTGACCGTGGCCATTGGGCCTCCCATTATGATGAAATTTTGCGCCAAAACCACGCAACCCTATGATGTCAAGACGGTGGTATCACTCAATACCATCATGATAGATGGGACAGGTATGTGTGGTGGCTGCCGGGTGACTGTGGGTGGAGAAACCAAATTTGTCTGTGTGGACGGTCCGGAGTTTGATGGTCATCAGGTTGACTTTGACAATTTGATGCTGCGTCTGGGAGCCTATCGCAAGCAGGAAGAGATCGATCATCACACCTGTCACACAGAGCTTAACATCCGCGACTGAATCCACAACAGCAGGGAAACAAAATGAAAAGTGCAAACAACGATTCTACCCATACCTTACTGAACGAACTGCTGGCCAAAAAAGACACGCTTAAGCCGAAGGAAAGACTTCAGATTCCTCGGCAGGACATGCCTCATCAAGATCCCGTTGAACGGGGCAAAAACTTCAGTGAGGTGGCTCTGGGCTACACGCAGGAGCAGGCTCGCATTGAGGCGTTACGTTGTTTGCAGTGCAAGACTGCCCCCTGTGTTGATGGGTGTCCGGTACGTATCGATATTCCTGCCTTTGTGCAAGCTATTGCGGACGGTGATTTTGAAAAGGCCATCAAGATTGTCAAGAAAACAAGTCTGTTGCCCGCCATTTGTGGCAGGGTTTGTCCCCAGGAGACCCAATGTCAGGTTACCTGTACGGTCGGTAAGATACTCAAGGATCCAGAGCAGTCCGTGTGTATTGGACGGCTTGAACGATTTGTCGCAGATTGGGAGCGGGAAAAGGGTGTGGTTCTGCCGGATGTCAAACCTGAGACGGGTAAAAAGGTGGCGATTGTGGGTAGTGGTCCGGCGGGTCTGGTGGTGGCTGCGGATGTACGCAGACAAGGCCATGCTGTCACACTCTTTGAGGCCTTTCATAAGTTGGGCGGTGTGATGGTCTATGGCATCCCTGAGTTTCGTTTGCCCAAGGCAATTGTCCAGGCCGAAATCGATACGCTTGAGCGTATGGGCGTGACCCTAGAGAAAGATTTTGTGGTGGGACGTACGCGAAAGCTGCAGGACTTGCTCGACAAGGACGGTTTTGATGCTATCTTTGTGGCCACAGGTGCTGGCCTTCCTCGCTTCATGAATATTGAGGGTGAGAACCTTGTCGGTGTGTTCTCTGCCAATGAGTATCTCACACGAGTCAATCTTATGAAGGCCTATGATCGGGAAAATGCAGATATGCCCATCATGGAATCTCATCATGTGGCTGTGCTGGGTGGGGGCAATGTGGCCATGGATGCGGCACGTACTGCGCTGCGTCTTGGGGCCGAGGCCGTCCATTTGGTCTATCGCCGAACCGAAAAAGAAATGCCTGCCCGTGTCGAGGAACGCCACCACGCCAAAGAGGAAGGTATTGACTTTCACATACTGGAAAACGCAAAGCGTATTTTGGGCGACGACCAGGGTCTGGTAACGGGCATGGAATGTGTCCGTTATGTACTGGGCGAGCCTGACGCTTCTGGCCGGGCCCGCCCTGTTGAGATCCCTGGCAGTGAGTTTATCATGGACGTAGACACTGTCATTGTCGCCATTGGTAATGATTCCAATCCACTGATCAAACGGACAACGCCGCAGATCGAGACCAACAAGTGGGGTAACATCATTGCCGACGAGACTGGCAAGACCTCCGTGGACCGGGTTTTTGCCGGTGGTGATATTGTGCTGGGTGCTGCGACCGTCATACTGGCCATGGGCCAGGGACGCACAGCCGCGGCATCCATTAATAAAATTTTGGCGTGATGACCGAAACGACGTGAGGCCCAAACAAAATCAATCTTCTGCGGCCTCTTGTGTCTTGATGTAGCAGATGCCCTTTTGTCTCAGTGTGTCCATGTGAATGCTCACAAGGGATTGTCCGTCGATGACTCGAACCACATTGGACCAATGGGCCTCATCAGGGAGAATTTCTTTCAGCCGGTTTTCCGATGTCTCAAAGAAATCGGCACGATACAGGCTTTCGGCTCGGTTGGGATAGACGGCCAGATAGAGCATGTCCATTTCTACCAGATTCCTCAATAACCTTGAAGATTTTATCAAGCATGGATTCAAATCCGCGTTCGGGGTACAACTGATACACATCGGCCTTCACATCCGAGGGCAGAAGACTTTCGTGCTCGGCGAATCGGAAATAAATCAGATCTTGATGCTCTCTGTGCGCCGTCTGACAAAAATGATGCACAAAAGGAATATAATCATCCACCGAGTCAACCTGCCAAACGACATTGTCGCCCGGACGAATGTCCTTGAGGATACTATCAAGGCTCGGTAATCCGGTACTGAACTCTAAATAGTCTTTACGCACAAACACTCCTTATCATTGTGACCAAGTTTACTCTCGCAAAGAATCTGGATACATGGTTCCGGCACCGGCTTGCGGAGAGGCCATCGTGATAGGCATGGCCATCGGTAGCGAGTCGTTACATTGTATGGCTTTTGCAAGAGTCCGGGGACTGATTTGAACTGGCTCCTTGATAAGTTCCGGTACGCTGAAGGTCCAGAGGCATGAGTCATAACGGTCAGGTACTTTTTGCGGCAATACAAAGGGCTTATGAATCTTGCCCTGGGCATCCATATAGGCAATAAATGTCCGGGTGAAGATGTGACTCAAACGTTTACTGCTGAACACAATCCAGCGACCATTACTGGAGAAGCTGTGCCAGGACTCACTGGCTTCACTGTTAATGTCTAATCGCCGAGCCGAGCGTTGTTCATCAACCAAAGGTGCCGTAAGATCTATTAAGTAGAGGTCACTATCGGCACGATACACGGGAAAGCAACCATAATCACACATGGACACAAGCAACCATCGTCCATCTGGACTAATACGAGGCAAAAGAATTGATTTGCCAGTGGCCTCGGCGGACAATACTGTTTCTATCTTCCCCCAGGTGTCACTGTCCAGGTCATAACTGATTCGTACGAGATCATACTGAATCTGGTCATATGCCTTGAGTCCAGCCTGCTTATCGTCCCACGTCCGGGGTGCGTTACTGAAATACAGATATCTTCCATCCGGCGACCACGTGGGATATGTTTCCATGTGTTTCTTATCAGACAAAGATGACGTGGTTTCAATCGTTTTCTTGTTAAGCTGATAGCATGCCATAAATGAGTCGAGGTCCAGAACATCACGAATTTCACCGGCAGATGAATGAAATATCTGTCTCACCTTGTTGACTGAGAATGTCACCATGCGACCACTGGGATGCCATGTACTATAGCCAAACTTTGTGCCAATTCTATGAACTAGACCTTCGTCTACCAGGAGTTCGGGACTGCCATAAAGAGAGCTGCGTATACCGATCGCCATTTTGTTGGTACGATGATTGCAGAAAGTGTGACAGTTGACACATCCTTCTTTGAATTGAGCATTGGTGAGGATGGGCTTCTCTTTAAAGCTCTCAAGGTGGCGTTGATAAATACCCATATCTCGCCAGCTGGTGTGTCCCGGGCGAATACGTCGATACACAAGATAGTCGTCAATTGGATCTGAGGCTATTTTGAGGGGTATGGTTTTAAACTGCATCCAGGATGATGCTGATGCCTCTGGGCCAGTAGCCATGTTGGGTACGGACCTGACAGACACCTCCACTGAAAGCTGCCCCCCCTGATTGGCCTTGACCAGTTCATGCCAGGCACGTTCAGGCAGACTGATCTTTTGACTGCGAGAAAAGAGGGTAATGGGATTACCCTGTTCACCACAAATTCGGACAAAGCATCCTGTGCCTGGTTCTTCCACCACAAAATTCAGAGGTGCAATATTCACAGGAATCACCACATTACAGTAGTCAGGCCGAATCACTGGCCGCTGGTCGCATGTGGCACAGTTCTCATTTGGTTGAGGATGACCCTGCAAAAAAGTGGTTAGCAGCACACACAGCCCCACAAACACGGCAGCACTCACACTGAAGATAGATTTGTATCTGGATTTATTTATATTGGGACTATTCATGCGAAGACAACCTCCTACTGAGCCACCCCCATTGGCTTTTCGGTTCGGGGCCCATACATATTATAAAAAAAGTACGTGTTTTTAAAGTGTTTCGCCAATTCATATTTAGCGGCTCGAGCATTGCCCTTGTGACGCTTCATAATTTGTCCAAACTGTTCGATGTTTTTACGAAGCTTGGTGTTCGGTTTCAATCCCTCAAGATTTATGGACTTCCTCTTGGTGTAGACATAAACCAATGCAGCCTCCTCAAAATGAGTGGGCAGAGAAGTGTACCCCACGTCTTTGGCCGACGCAATGTGTTGTGCGAACGATACAAGTTTATGGTTTAGCATGTAATAGGTCATGAGATATTCAAATGCCATCCTATTCTTCGGATTCTTTTTTAGCAACATACGTAACATTTTATCCGGCGAATGCTGAACCGTTGGAATGTCATTGTCCAAGGCCACAGACCGCAGATATTGCACATCTTGATTGGACGTGAGAGTAGAGTCTGATTTTAATCGGGCCAGCGATTCACACGCCCAGGACTTGTGAAACAGAGTCTTGCTCAAGGCCCCAAGATAGATCCTTGCAGTGCCCAGATGGCCCTTGGCCAGATTGATCAATGCAAGATGTTTGAGAATGATAGGACGGTCCCCCAGCCCCTCCAAACATTCAGTCAGCGCATGTTCTGCCCTGTTGAGTAGACCCATTTCCATGCACGCGGCGTAGCTGGCCCAAAAGACTCGTTTTTCAGGCTTGTTTTCCAAAAACAAGGCTCCAGGTTTCTGGGGGTGCTTAAACAAGTCATGTCCGAGACGCTGAGTATGATACAAGGCCCGACTCAACGCGTGTAGGGCATATTCATCATTTGATTGCTTGTGTGCGCTCTCAATCACCTGAGGCCACATTTTGTGAGCCGCAAAATAATCCAGTTCCAATTTTGCCTTTCTATTGGCATCAAAACTGCTGCACACCACGCCTATGGCAATCGCGACGCTCACTGCCCCAAAAAAAACTGATCGAATCCCTAATGGTATCTTCAAAAAACTAAAACCTTGCCATGGCACAAATCTGCCAGTCACCATCATAATAGGGGTCAATACATAGAGTGCATATACAATCTCAATTTTCAGGGATCGACTTTCAAAATCTTGTAGCACCCAGGACAGTGGTAACAATCTGGTATAGGCTTCGATTGAGTCAACGTTCCAGAGAAACATGCCAAGCCCATAGGGCAGAGCTAATCCAACCAATGCCAGCAAGCCCGCCAGTACCAGCTGCCTGTTTTGTATGGCCTCATAAAAAACACAGACACAAACACAGACCATAAATGCACCGCCTGTGGCAGCATAACACAGTGCAGACAAGACGACAAAAAGAGCCAAGCGTACCGGCCATCTTTGACGTGGGCAAGCCACATAGACACACGCACATATCAAAGCCAGAAGCAATGCCATCGTGGTTGGCACATAATAATGATACTGACCATAGATCATCAACAACAGGTAGGCTGGTACAAAACGAAATAAACGCCACAACTTAACACCTGTCGAATGCAGCAGATAGGCCAAGCATGAGCCAAACAGCCACGCTTGCGCGGTGACCACAATCGCACCCAACCAGGCATGGTAGAATAATTGTGACAAAAACGCGGACACATAGAGGGTCACTCCACCCAATTGAGATAGGTTGTGTTCAAAAAAATCCCAAGTGGTGTAAAAAGCGGGATAATTAGAAATGAATCCACCACCATGAAAGATTAAGTGGGTACCTATTCTTTGCCAGATATAAACAAAGACGATGATATAAAACAAGACATCCTGAGTCACCAGATGCCAGGCACTCCAATGTCTCGCAGTTGAGCTTGAACTTTCGGTTTCAAGTTGACGTCTTTTGGGCTTTTTCATAAGGCATTGTTCATGTAATGGCGTGACACTCAATCCAGAACTTGCATTAGAATGTGCCTAGTTTTACCGAAAATCAGAAAAAAAACAAGGTTCAAGTATTGAACCATGATCAGCCCAAAGTCTGATTTCAGCGGTTTACTTTCTATTAGTTTTAATACCTACTTGTCTCCTGGGTTATCACTGAAACATAACTCTCGCAAAATAAAATCCGTGCGGATAGTCTAACTGGCTTGCATCAATCGCTCTATGCATTTTAGGTAATAGATAGTCCAAATCTCTTTTCTTGGTCTATGTTTTGGCCCATGTCAGTAGTCTAAAACCACCCCCCATCTTCGAATATTTGCCATAAGCGGTGCTTATGTAGTAATATCGGGATGAGGATGGGTAGTACTTCAAACTTAGGTGGGAAACGGCTCTAAGTGTAAATGGAGAAGTATATTACGTGTTGTAAAAATTGGCGTTGACATGTTTGTAAATGTGCCCCAATGCACATATGGTGGAATGGTGGTATCAATCTAGCTTATGGAAATTGTGGGTGTTCACCGGTGGCTTGAGGTAGCCAAGTCCGTGTAAATGTGTTATTTTGGGACGTTCGAACTGGACAAAAATGAACAATAGTCAATAAACCAAGCAATTTATAGCTGGAGCAATCATGAACGTCAGAGTGAAAAAACAAGGTCTTTATGATCCTCGCTTTGAGCACGATGCATGTGGAATCGGCGCGGTCGTCAATATCAATGGCCGACGAGACCATGCGATAATTGAGTATGGTAAGCAGATTTTGGATAATTTGCGTCACCGTGGGGCAGCAAGTGCGGACAATGTGACTGGCGACGGCGCAGGCATTCTATTCCAGGTTCCTCACGAGTTTTTTAAAGAGGAATGCGAGAAAACTGGATTTTCCCTGCCTGATCGCGGCCAGTATGGTGTGGCTTTGGTATTTGGCCCCCTTAATAACAAGGATCTGAGAGAAAAATGCGACAGAACTCTGGAAGATGCCATAAGACATCATGGCCTGACTGTGTTGGGATGGCGAGACGTGCCTGCGGACAATGCATGCCTTGGAGAGATCGCTTTGGCTGCGGAACCCTCTGTTAAGCAAGTGTTTATCGGTGCCAACGGCCTGGAAGGCATGGCCCTGGAGCGCAAGCTCTACTTTGCACGCAAGCGAGCTGAAAAACTGGTTTCAAAACAGTTTGGCGAGAAAGCTGAAGACTTTTATGTGACCAGCATGTCATCACGCACGATTTGTTACAAGGGCATGTTTATGGCGTGGCAGTTGCCAGCCTACTACCCGGATCTGAATGACGAGCGCGTGACCTCTGCCCTGGCCATTGTGCATCAGCGATACAGCACCAACACCTTTCCTAACTGGCAGCTGGCCCAGCCCTTTAGAAATATCGCCCACAACGGAGAGATCAACACACTCAGCGGCAATCGAAATTCCATGATTGGTCGCGAGCCCATGATGAAGTGTGAGGCTCTGGGTAATGACCTGTCAGATTTGTTTCCCATCTTGTCGCCGGGTGCCAGTGACTCTGCTTGTTTTGACAATGCCCTGGAACTCCTCCATATGTCGGGTCGCAGCATGCCGCACGCTATGATGATGATGATGCCCGAAGCCTTTGGGCCCAAGTATCATAAGAGTGTTGATAAGCGTGCGTTCTATGAGTACCACGCCTCTGTCATGGAACCGTGGGATGGGCCAGCCGCCATGCTATTTACAGATGGTCGCTATCTCGGCGGTACATTGGATCGCAATGGTCTTCGTCCCAGTCGATACCTAGTGACCACGGACGGCGTGGCCATTATTGGCAGCGAAGCCGGTGTGGTGGAGTTTCCTGTGGATCAGATAAGTAAAAAAGGCCGTTTGCGTCCAGGACGCATGTTTCTGGTGGACACGCATGAAGGCCGTATTATCTCAGACAATGAAATTAAGAGCAAGATCGCCCGGCAAAGGCCCTATCGCCGCTGGCTGGATGAAAACCGTATTGAACTGCGGGGTCTGTTTGATGTGCCGAGTCTGATGGACTATGACGAAGAGTCGCTTGTACAGCGTTTGCGGGCTTTTGGTTATACCACAGAAGGCCTGAAGAACATTCTTACGCCCATGGCAGTCAACGGTCAAGAGCCTGTGGGGTCGATGGGCAATGACACGCCTTTGGCTGTGCTGTCTCATCAATCAAAACTGTTGTTTGGCTACTTCAAGCAGCTTTTTGCCCAGGTGACCAACCCGGCTATTGACCCATTGCGTGAGGGGCTGGTCATGAGTTTGATGCTCTTTACCGGTAAGAAACGCAACCTGTTGGCTGAAACGCCTGAGCATTGCAAACAGCTCAAGCTGTCTCATCCGATCCTGACCACTGAGGATCTGCAGCGTCTGAAAACGGCCAAACGTAACGATTTCAAGGTTGTGACTGTTCTGGCTTTGTTCGAGGCTCATGCATCGAATCCAGAGAAGGCCCTCAGGTTGGGAATTCAACAGTTAATTGCCCAGGTCAGGGAGCACATTAACGAGGGAGTCTCTTTGGTGATCCTGAGTGATCGCGATATGTCAGAGGCACTGGTGCCTATCCCGTCGTTGCTGGCCGTCTCTGCTGTACACCATGCCTTACTGAAAACGGGATCTCGAGGTTCAGTGGGGCTGATCGTAGAAAGCGGCGAGCCGCGTGAAGTTATGCATTTCTGCCTCTTGGCAGGATATGGTGCCAATGCTGTTAACCCCTATATGGCCTTTGATGCCTTGAACGAGTTGAATCGTCGCGGCCACCTTGGTAAGACCATGGAGCCCGTTCAGATTGCGGACAACTACATTGCTGCCATTAAAAAGGGTATGCTCAAGACGATGAGTAAGATGGGCATCTCAACAATACGAAGTTACATGTATGCCCAGCTATTTGAAGCCATTGGTCTGAACTCGGCGTTCATCGATGAATATTTCACAGGCACAGCCTCACGCATTCAAGGCATAGGTCTGGCCCAAGTGGCCAAGGAAACCCTCATGCGTCATCATAAGGCCTTTGATGTGCATGCCCCCAAGTTCCCGGAACTGGAGGTTGGTGGCGAATACCACCTGCGCCACAAGGGGGAACGTCACCTGTGGACAGCCAACACGGTATCTCGATTGCAGCATGCTGTCAAAAATGAGGACCAGCAGGCCTACAATGACTTCGCCAAGGAAATAAATCACCAGGAACAGAAACTTATGACCCTGAGGGGCATGTTTGAGTTTAAATCGGGTTCACCAGTGTCCCTGGAGGAGGTTGAGCCCGCAGAAAACATTCTCAAACGTTTCTGTACAGGCGCCATGAGCCATGGCTCCATCAGCAAGGAGGCGCATGAGTGCATGGCCATTGCCATGAACCGTATCCAGGGCAAGAGTAACACGGGCGAAGGGGGCGAAGACCCTGCACGCTATCAGTTAGAAGCCAACGGCGACGACAAGAACTCAGCCATCAAGCAGGTGGCCAGTGGCCGTTTTGGTGTGACCATCAACTATCTGGCCCATGCCAAAGAGATTCAGATCAAGGTGGCTCAGGGTGCCAAACCGGGTGAGGGTGGTCAATTGCCCGGGCACAAGGTGTCCGAGGAAATCGCCAAACTTCGGTTCTCTACGGCTGGCGTGACCTTGATTTCGCCTCCGCCGCACCACGATATCTATTCGATAGAAGACCTGGCTCAGTTGATCTATGACTTGAAGTGCAGTAATCCTGGCGCCAAGGTTTCCGTGAAATTGGTGTCTGAAGTGGGCGTGGGCACCATTGCAGCAGGTGTGGCCAAGGGCAATGCCGATGAGGTTCTGATCAGTGGCCACGATGGCGGTACTGGGGCGAGTCCCTTGTCCTCTATTATGCATGCGGGTTCACCCTGGGAGCTGGGTCTGGCTGAAACGCAACAGGTCTTGGTTTTGAATAATCTTAGAGGCCGTGTTCGAGTTCAAACAGACGGTCAATTACGTACAGGGCGAGACATTGTTATTGCTGCCATGCTTGGGGCTGATCAATATGGATTTGGCACCAATATCCTGGTGACCCTGGGCTGTACACTTCTGAGAAAGTGTCATGAAGGGGCCTGCATCTATGGCATTGCCACCCAAACCCCAGAATTGCGACGGAGATTTGCAGGCAAACCTGAATACATCATTCGCTATCTCACCTTTATTGCAGAAGAGTGCCGTCAAATCATGGCGGAGCTTGGATTCAAGACCATGGATGAGATGATCGGTCGCGTGGACATGCTCGATACCAACAAAGCCGTATCCCATTGGAAAGCTCAGGACGTCAACCTGTCCATGATCTTCCATGAGGTTGACATCTCAGACGGTCGCCCCATTCATCTATGTGAAAAACAGGCCTACACATTGGAGGATCATTTGGACTGGCAGATCATTGACAAGGTCAAGGAGGCGATTGAGTCCAAAAAGCAGACTGTGGTAAAAATGGAAGTGAAAAATGTCAACAGGACCATTGGTGCGATTCTAAGTAACAAGATCGTCACAAAACATGGCCCTGAAGGCCTGCCTGACGGTACCATCAAGGCTGTGCTGACCGGTTCAGCGGGCCAGAGTTTTGGCGCGTTTCTGACATCAGGTGTGACTCTCAAATTGATTGGAGAGAGCAATGACTATCTTGGCAAGAGCTTATCGGGTGGACGCATCATCGTGAAGACGCCCGAAGAGTCTCTGTTTGCGGCCCATGAGAACATCATCGTGGGCAATACCTTGTTGTACGGTGCCACGAGCGGTGAGGCATTCATAAACGGCGTAGCCGGTGAACGCTTCTGCGTGCGTAATAGTGGTGCCATCGCCGTGGTTGAGGGGGTCGGCGATCATGGGTGTGAATATATGACGGGCGGGCTCGCCGTGGTCTTGGGGCAAACAGGAATCAACTTTGCCGCGGGCATGAGCGGTGGTATCGCCTATGTGCTTGACGAAATGCAACTGTTTGACACCATGTGCAACCTCGACATGGTCGACCTGGAGACTGTCTATCGTCAAAAAGACAAAGAACTGCTCAAAGGTTTGATCAAGCGTCACTTGGAATATACGAACAGCAAGCGTGCCAGGTATATCCTGGACAAATGGTCTGCCATGGTCGGAAAATTTGTCAAGGTGATTCCGACCGACTATAGAAAGGCGTTGGAACGTATGCGTGAGCGTGAAAACCGAAATACTGATACTACTCCTGCCACTGAGGAGGTGTTCCATGGGTGAACCCAGAGGTTTCCTAAAATATAAACGTCAGGACATTGGGCACCGCCCTGTTGAAGAGCGTGTCCATGATTACAAAGAAATCAACTTGGCCCTGACTTTAGAGCATTTACAGACGCAGGCAGCCCGATGCATGGACTGCGGCATTCCATTTTGCCACGCCATCGGCTGCCCTGTTGAAAATCCCATCCCCGACTTTAACGAACTGGTGTACCAGGGACGTTGGGAAGAGGCGTGCGATTTACTCCACACGACCAATAATTTTCCAGAATTTACAGGTCGTGTGTGTCCGGCCCCTTGCGAAACCGCCTGTACTTTGGCGGTCAATGACAGTCCAGTGCTGATCAAGCATATTGAGTTTCAGATTGTGGAACGTGGCTTCAAAGAAGGCTGGATTGTGCCCCAGACGGCCCCTGTAAAGACCGGGAAAAGAGTGGCTGTCGTTGGATCAGGTCCGGCGGGCATGGCAGCGGCACAGGAGTTGGCTCGCAAGGGTCATGACGTCAGACTTATTGAGCAGGACGAGAAAATTGGGGGTCTGCTGCGATATGGTATTCCCGACTTCAAATTGGATAAGTCAATTATTGACAGACGCATGAAGCAAATGTCTGCAGAAGGTGTTGTGTTCCAGACCGGTGTTCGGGCAGGGGAAGACATCTCTGGTCGTTACCTGGAACGACAGTTTGATGCCGTGCTTTTGGCCATGGGTGCCTTGGCACCCAGAGACCTGTCCGTGCCTGGTCGCGAACTTGACCATGTGATGTACGCCATGGACTTCCTGGGACGTCAGAACAAACGTGTTTCTGGGGAAATCGAAGAGGCCTTGGATTTTGACCTGGCTCAGGACAAGCATGTTGTCGTGATTGGTGGTGGGGATACGGGCAGCGATTGTGTGGGTACGTCTTGCCGGCATGGGGCCAAATCTGTGACACAGATCGAGATTTTGCCCAAACCCTCAATTGACATCCCGTCTGATACGCCGTGGCCCATGTGGCCCAAGATCATGCGAACGTCAACGTCGCACGAAGAGGGTTGCGAGAGACGCTGGTCTGTGATGACCAAAGCACTTTTGGGCGATAATGGGGCGGTTAATACGCTTCAGGGTGTGGAATTGGCATGGACCCAAGATAAAACGGGATGGATATTGTCAGAAAAAGCGGGGTCCGAGTTCGAACTCAAGGCCGATTTGGTCCTATTGGCCATGGGCTTTGTGCACGTGATTCATGAGGGTTTGGTAGAGAATCTTGGCTTACAACTTGACGAAAGGGGTAATGTCCTGGTAAATAATTACCAAACCAGTCAACCTTGGGTGTTTGCTGCTGGCGATACCGTCAGCGGTGTGTCTCTGGTCGTCCGCGCTATTCGGAGTGGTCAAGAAGCCGCGGCCGCACTGAATCAATGGCTAGGCAACCGCTAGTGATCGTCCAGTGTAGGTCAAACGGGTGGTCTTGGGTTTTTGGTTTTATGCCGTTGATAGATAGGGTTCACGCAGATGTTCGCTATTCCAGCGAATGGGAATTGATTTACCACGGAGAGCACCGAGGATCACAGCCCAGCCTTTGGCCGGAACCAAAGTGTGAAGTAAGAGGTGTGAAGTGTGGAATCGCTTCGCGATGTAACGTCATTATTTCAAAAGAACTTAAGAAAAGGCCCAGCAATTAACTGGAATTTGTTTCCAGCTCTTACGAGCTTGTAATACAGAGGTTGTTCGCAGTGCCTGCGAATTGGGTTTTTACTCACACCCGTTCATAGGATTCACTCAAGCCACGAAGCCACCAAGGGCTGATGCCGATGGGTGACACCCTTTAGATGGGGAACGATTTGCCTTCATAGCGTTTAAAAGAAAAACAGTTTTTAACCACTAATTTTCACTAATCTACACGAATAGTCGCCGTTCCGGCGACACGGGGTTTATGAACCACTAAGGCACCAAGGCACAAAGGGCTCTCGACGGAAGTAAAAAACTGTCTCATGCAGAGCTCCCCCCCAAAAAAAAGAAATGGTTCAACCACAGAGTTCACTGAGAGGCACAGAGATTGTTCGCAGTGCCTGCGAATTGGGTTTGGGCTAACCACGAAATACACCAAACACACGAAAAACTGACTCTGGATTCGGAGCCTCGACCATGCGAACGTCCGTCCCACGCAAACCCGCTTTTCAGCGGGGCGGTCCTGTCGGACCTTACGTGTGCTGCGCTGGCCCGAACTCACG
>Ga0307990_1000951_pt1 | contig 24739 bp, 20 predicted proteins | sample EllFjometagen129_FD_203168 | JGI IMG/M metagenome (GOLD analysis project Ga0307990, IMG submission 203168) | Marine microbial communities from Ellis Fjord, Antarctic Ocean - #129 | ecosystem: Environmental > Aquatic > Marine > Unclassified | place: Southern Ocean | collected 2014-10-08
ACGGTTTGATGAGGGAGGGCTGGCCAACGCTGCCATGGAATGGCTATTTAGGCACCGCCAGATGAAAAGGGCGGAAACAGATAAGCCGAACCTAAAGCTTCAGAGACCTGCTCTCTACTCTACCCTTCTCCCTTCATGACCCCTTCTCCCTTCCTTGTTAATTTGGCTGGTGATGTTTTTGCTGAAAAATCAGTTTTCATATTTATTCCTCCGGTTAACTCTATTTGGTAGTGTACAATATTTTGTGTAAATTCTAAAAGGGTAGAAAAAAGGGCGCTTTTCCCTTAAAAGGGTTTTAACCATAAACCTTATAATAAAAGGAGAAGCACCCATGAAAGTAGAAATCAGTGTACCAGAGATAGTAAGCGTGTTCAAGGAGATTCAACAACAACCTGAGAGAATTTATGAGCTGATCCGTACAGAGGTAAGGGAGAATGTTGGTCTGGGTAAATGGGGTCACATCTTGATTTGTGAATTGTTTTTCCTCTTTACATCTTTACAGCGCCGCTAAAAAATCCTCAATTCACTAATCAAGATGTGACCCCCTCTCCCTCACGGTGTGACAGTAAGCGTCGGCGACTACCGGACTTTATTATTGGAGAAGCAGTCCCAGAACTGGCAGAAATGATTCAAGACTTGATGGACAACCTCGGTTGTGAGTGACCTATTAATAATCAAAAATAATAGGTAGGGGTTCAACAATGACCCTGCCTTTTTACAATTTTATAAGAAACAGGACATATGTACTGTAAATTTAAATTATTAAAGCTGTGTGTTTTGCAAGAAATGTCAGGTTTTGACAAACCCGCTTTTCATGAGGTCGTCTCAATAGATCGCAGAAAATGACAGAGAAGCTTTTATTGAACAAATCTTGTGCTATATTAATTTTGGCTATTAAGGAATTTATATGAAAGATTTTGAGACAAAGCTGGCAGAATTAAAATCTCAACAAAAAAGAACTTCAAGCAAACTAGAAAAAAAGGAGATTTTAAAAGCTCGAATATCTCTTTTGCAAGAAGGGCTTATAGAAACCGAGGATATTTCGTCCTTTTTGAAAATAGTAGCGCACTATTTTAAAAAACCTGCTAAAGCAATCGCAGGTGCATTGGATCGTCTCCCTGAGACTAAAAAAAAATCTCTTCTTGATTGTATGAAGTCAAATTATAAAAAAGCTCTAACATATCAACTTGTAGCTCAACTTTTGGTCCAAGAAAAAATACTAGAGGGGATTGACTTGTTAACACATTGTTGTGACCTGCTTACTGAGGGAAGTAAAAAAGAACCGGAGCCAGACATCAGGGAAAAAATCGAATTAGCTATGTTCCAGGCCCCAAGCGTAGAGGAAAAACCCCTCATAATTTTATTGGATAACAATTTATCAATGAGTGTTTTAATCTGCTTATTATATGTCGTATTTTACCGAACCAATTCGATAGGTCAGGACAAACTTTGGGCCGAACTTAGAGGAGAGCCTCGTGACGAAAAAAAAGATAAACTTTACATATTTATTAAATATAAATTATTTCTTCAATCTTCTAAGATTTGGGCAGAGCTGGATGCAAAGCAGCAAAAAATTTTTGAAAATATCATTGGATGGCTGCCTGGACGTAAAACGATCAGAGATATCAAACGCTTTTATTTAGATGATGGATTGAAAAATCCTATTTTTGATAAATTTATAAAAGCAATTAAGCCAAAAGAGCCAAAAAATTTATCTTATTCAGAACTTCGCTCTCTTTGCCATGTTTATGGTATGAAAGCCGGTCCAGAGCTCAGGGAAGAATGTTTTGTTCAACTGCGTAAATTAGATAGTCCGGGCCGAAATGTAATAAAAGTGTCTCAGTCGCTTAGCCGAATTAATCTGTTAAAAAAAGATTTTCCCCAATTACACAATACAGAAAAAATCCATATAAAAATCCTAAATCGCCCCTGTGTAATTTACCTAGAAGGTATTTTAATGGATGAGAGGCCTCTTGGGAGTAAAAGGAAACAAAATGAAGAGCCTCATCCACTAAAGGCCTCCTTAATTGAGATTGACAACAGAGAAATTAAAGATCCACCTTCTAATGATCAAGAAAAAAGTCAGGAACAGGCTATAAAGGATAAATTAAAAATATATAAATTTTATGTCTATAAAAATGATCTCTACTGTGTTGATTTTGAATTCTATACTGAGGAAGAACAACGACTGTTAATCAAGGAATATTATTTTAAAAAAGAGAAAAAGTTTAAATCCTTGCAAAAAGAAATACATTTATTCGAAAAATTGGACGTGGCGCAAGGTCAAAGCTCAAGAGAACCAATTCCTGAAGATGTGAGGTTCGCTGTATGGAGAAGGGATGAGGGTAAATGCGTTAAATGTGGCAGCAAAGAAAACTTGGAATTTGATCATATTATCCCAGTATCAAAGGGTGGAAGCAACACAGAACGAAATATTCAGCTGTTATGCGAAAGGTGTAACAGAGAGAAGTATAATAAGATCTAATATAAAATGATACAGAATTGTTTGTTTTATCTGTCAGCACAGTTGGGATTTAAAAAATTAGTTTTCCAATCAAAGATTATATGACTTATAGCTATCCAATTTGATATATTATTTACATAGAACAAGACAACTTTCATCAATTAACATCTTCATTTCAAAAATATAGATGACTAAATTAAAACAAAATATCGATAACTTCTTACCTTTATGTGAGAAGAGCCTTAAGCAAATATTAGATTCTCTTCAGTCTAAAAAAAATGTTTTTGGCACAAATAAAGTCAGAAAGTCTATCGAGAGCGAAAAAGATTTGGAGCAAAAACTCGATTTGATAGTACCGCTTCAAATAGGTGATTACTTCTCAAATATATCAAAAGTTGAAAGAGTTGAATTTGAAAAAAAGCTAATAAACAAAAACCCTCATGATATTGTGCTAACTTTTTGTGGAGCGAAAATAGTAGTTGAAGTTAAACGAATAAGGGAAACCGAAAGATGTAATGAAACGAGTAAAGATATGATTAAATCCAATTACTGGAAAGAATTAATAGATAATGGTGAAATGAAAAAACTAACTAAATTAATCATTGACGACAAATATCGGCAGTTAGAAAATAGTTATCCAAATATAATATTCATTGTAAGCAAAGATTTATATTTTCGGGCTGACAATACACAGGATAGCGCCAAAGAGATTATTAGGTTTGATAGTAAATTCTATTACCCTAATTTTGAAGGAAGCCAATATAATATGCTAAACGCCCTTTTACATATGGATGAGAATACTTGTGAAATAAATGGTTATAGCGTATTTAATAATTATATCGTTGAAAAATTGATAAGTCTCTTAAATCAGTAAAACTATGCTATTAACCTGCTCCTATCAGACTCAATCACAGCGAGTTTTCTATTCCGAGTTAATCCGGCTATCATGTACTGATATTCATATCAAACCCCTTACCGAATCTACCATGCCTTATATTATTTTTTGAATAAAATTCGGAAGGAGTGATAAGGGGTCAGGGAGTGATAAGGGGTCAAGTCTGCCTTTGACCCATGAGTAATCTATTTTCTGTTGTTTTAATGTTTTTCTGTTTTTTTCTTTATTCTTAAACTTCTATACCCTCTTGGGTCTTGACCAATTAAACAACATGGGTCAAGGGCAGACTTGACCCCTTATCACTTCTTTTTCATATTGTATTCTGGTTTATTGAACACAATGCCCGTCTCAAAAAAAATGAGATGAAGATAATTAATAGGGTAAGGAAAACCATGGCTATACCTGCTGTAATTGCAAAACCAAAATGAAGCGATAAATAACTAAATGCAACTAAGGGCAGAAGCCCTATTCTAACTACTGCTCTTAATGTGTGATGCTTTTCGATAAACTCTGCCACCGGTGGTGAATATTTGTAATAGAGGTTAACAACCATTCTCCCAAAAGAATTGTTCAGTAAGATCCTGTCCCTGAAATCCCTGAGGATTGTGACGTGAGGTTCCATCAGTGATCCATAAGCCGCTGTTGCAATAAAGCAGCCACCGCCACTTGGTTGCGGAGGCTCTACAGTTTTTCCCGTGGTATACATGGAAAAATGCTCTACCTTGCAAATGAGAACTTTATTAATAGTATCAACGCTATCTACAGGTATTTTCTCCCATGATAATGTTGAGGTATCATAGGTAAAGACCTCTAATTCGGCAGGGTCTGTTATGCCGGCATTGTCAAGATCCGCCTTGGCATAGGGCATCATAATGGTTACCGGTACAGAGAAGGTGATGCCTGAAGGTCCAAACTCTACTACGTTCCCAATTGCCTTAGTGTTTTCCGGTAAGATCGGCGGGTTTTTCACTTCACTGATGGTAATGGTGCAGTCATTGGAAATGGCACCCGGAGGTATTTCCACAGAAACCCCTTTTATAGGACTGCTATCATCTGTAACCTCAACCGTCTGGGTAGTTTGGACTGAGCAAGAAACATTTTCAGATACCTCTATCTCGACAACCGTATTTGCGCCCGAGATATTAACACTAAAAATGGCGGTCGGCATCCAACTGCTCATTAGCTCATCATCGTTTGCTTGTGTTCGCCAGTAATAGGTTGAATTTTCACCTAATTCAGGAGATATAGTCCAGGAAGTAATAGTATCTCCCTGGGGTACAATGGCGGAACCAACTTTGCTGGACAGGTTTTGGTCTGAATAAAGCTCAAACTTATAGCTTAGCTCATCACCGTCCGGATCAGTGGCATTATTTACCGAAAGAGCAGGTGTCAATGAGGTAACAGTTCCACCACTAACGGGATTATTGAGTGTAGGGGCAGTCGGCTTATCGTTTGCAACATTAACGAAAAAAGATGCAATCCCCGACCACTCACTGGTAGCGCCATGTGCATCAACTGCCTGTACCTGCCAGTAGTAGTTAAGATTTTCCGTGAGGTCTACATCTACCTGCCATGATGTTCCAACGTCACTCATAGAGGTTACCAGATTTGATAGATTGACGTCTGAATATAGTTCGAAGTCATAGCTTATTTGATCATGATCTGCATCAGTAGATGGATTCACAATTAGAGTAGGTGTCACGGTATTTACTTCACTGTTGTCTACCGGATCGCTTATTGTGGGTGTACTCGGGGCATCATTGAAGAGGTTTACAAAAAAAGATCCTGTGAGCCACTGGCCATAGGCCGCCCCATCATATGCCCTGACTCGCCAGTAATAGCTTGTGTTATCAGCCAACTGCGTTGTATTCCATGCGCTAGTATCGCCTGCGCCTTCTTCTACCGCATGAGATTGCTCAAATGAAGGATTGTCAAAGGTATTCACCGTATCGATTTCAAAGAAATAGCTTAGAGTATCCATATCGTTATCAGTGGAATTAGTGACTTCAAGAACTGGCACGAGGGTATTAATCTCCTCTCCATCTTGAGGACTGCTTAGAGACGGAGTAGTAGGCACATCATTGGCTGTATTAACAAAAAATCTAAAAAGATCGCTCCAGCCACTGAGCATATTTTCATTATCCTTGGCCTGTGCCCTCCACCAATAGAATGTATTATCCTCAAGAGAGATGTCAACCTGCCAGGATGTAGTGCCAGCATACCCTTCCAGTATACCCGTTTTTGATGTTTTAAGGGTTGTCATATGCTCAAAACCATAGACCTCGACTTCATAAGTGAGTGGGTCACAGTCAATATCTGTAGCATTATTTATCTCAAGAATAGGCTGCAAGGATGTAACCTCAGAGTCATCCGGTGGCGAGCTGAGAGTTGGGATCGTTGGTGGATCATTAGCAGTATTGACAAAAAACCGTGCCGTGTCCATCCATTCACTATAGTCGATTCCATCATATGCCCTGGCTCGCCAGTAGTAGAAAGCATTGTCATTCAAAGAAGTTTCCACCTGCCATATTGTTGTGTTTTGCCCCTCTTGGACCCCGGATATTGATGTTACTAATGAAGTCAATCTTTGATCAGAGTAAACCGCGAAATTGTAGGTCAGGGTATGCCCATCAAGATCTGTTGAGTTGCTGACAGAAAGTACTGGTTCACAGGAGGTAGTTTCAGTATTGTTCAAAGGATAATTAAGGGCGGGGGCAGTGGGAGCCTTGTTGGTTGGTGTTGAAAAAGGCTCATTTGGATCAGTGCTACTTAAATATTCTTGGTAATTTGTCCAGAAATCATTATCAGGATCTCCGCCCCTTCCATTGTCTCCAGTGGAGACCACGGGATTAAGTCCGTAGGTAACCTCCCAGCCGTCAGGCAAGTCATCGCTATCGGTATCGGAGATAGTGGGGTTTGTCCCATTTTGATATTCATCCAGGTTGCTTAGTCCATCATTATCGAGGTCCTGGCCTGAGTCATCGGTTGAGGTATTTAATCCATATTGGTCCTCCCAGTTATCTGGCATTCCGTCGGCATCGCCGTCCGATGTATTTACCATTACGCACACGGACTTGGTTGTATTTCCACTGTTATTTGTGGTGTTTGTAAAGGTGATAGTATCGCAATAGTAACCAGCTGAAAGGGAATTGGCATTACTATTTACAGAAACTATTACTATTTTGTTCGAGCCTCCCTGTAGTGTCCCGCTGGTTGATGATAGGCTTATCCAAAGCTCATCTTTAGAGACTGTCCATTCAATAGGGCAACCCCCTGTGTTTTTAAGGGTGTAGCTCTTGCTTGATGGTAAAAATGGTCCTTCTTCAGATCCTGAGAGAATAAACCCATCAGTGGGGATTACCGAAAGTGCACCTGGGATTGTTACAGCACCACGAACGGCTCGCACATAGCCAGTATCCACTTTGCCATTAAAGTATTGCCAGCTGCAATCGACATACCCTCGGTCAAACCAGACTGCCCAAGCGAATTCAGGATGGTCATTCACAGAAGTGGATGACCAATACACGTAGGGTTTTGTATTTGGAAAAAAATTGTTATCAATTGAGGGTTCATAGTTTGTAAAATCTACAATTGATTGAAGCTCTTTTATATTTGGTAGCCGCCAGTCATTATATCCAAGATATTTAGATTCGTTGAGGCTGGATATCCATGCAAGAGAGTCTTCCCAGGTATACAAATTGTCTTTGTCATTAAATCCATTATCATTTGTCTTTTGCTCCCACATTAGTCCAGTCGTCAAATCGGTTATTGTTCCATTTTTGTTATCCAAGAAATTGTTAACAAATTCTTCACCGCGCACTGCACGTGTATAAAAAGGATAAGATGTATAGTAATCGTGGCTTTGGCCACCAGGAAAATCAGCCCATGTGCGAGCACTACTGAAGGCTGTGTGTGTAGATGTCCAATACTGAGCCCAAGTTTCTGGAAACCGATTGTTATTTGTGTTTGGGAAGTAATCAAGATTTATACGAGGTATTCTGTCATAGTCTGAGATAGATAGCCATTCTTTGGGATTTGGAATGCGCCAGTCTGAGAAGCCACCGAAACTACTCGCGTTTAATTGAGCGATAAAGACATTCTGGGCATCGTTCCAGTTGTATGTATCGTCCATGTCATGGATCAAGCCGTCGGTTGTTTTAATTTCCCAAATCAAGCCTGTATTGTTGTCTCTTACCATGGACCATGATATGGCATCGTTGGGCAATAAATTGCCGGAAGAGTTTAGTTTGGTATAAGAAGGTGGTCTGATTAGGAAATCCGCATCCTCTCCGAGTGTGCTAGTATACGAATGGGTTTGGCCAGTATCTGGCATCATATAAGCGGGCTCAGGAACCACCTTAACTGAAAATTTACCCCAGTTAGGAACAGCGCATTGTGACCAAATGCCACTCATACAACCACTAATAACCCCATAATTGTCAGGAGATTCACAAATATCGTGTGATAGCCGTTCGACCCAGGCATCTGTATGAAATCTCAGGCCAAATATTGAACTGTGTTGTTTGGCTTCTTCATTTAGATCATAGCCTAACAAGTCCTGTATATTAGGTATTGCTCCGGCAACATAAGTAAGTTTATTAACAAAAAACACGGTATCTGAGCAAAGCGGTGGGCACGATTTACTTAATATACCGCCAAAACGTTGGAGATTCCATCCTTCTGGGCTAAGTGCAAACAGTACTCCCTGTTTTGAGATTTCCAATTGGTCATTAATGTCGGGCGTGTCAATAATTGTGCTTATGGTCGGTAATGTAGCAGGTGAATAACTTTCAAGAGTAAGCTCTAACGTAATGGCAGAGGAAGTTGAAGGTATAAGAAAAGATAATAATAAAATGGGTAATAGGATAAATTTTTTCATTGTAATTCTCCTTATATTCAAACCTTTAATATCGAAACACTTAATCAATAAAAAAGCAAATGTTTTTCTTTAATCATTTTAATCAACTTTTTTCTTTATTTAATTTCAGATACATTGTTTTTGTTAAATATTTTACTTATTAATTTAATTATATCATATAGTTAAAAACCAATATCCGATAATTGTGAAGTATTCATAATAAAATCATCACCTTCTTTAAAGAATGGGTGTCAGGCCTACACATTTCACATACATTCATGAAAAATTATGGAACAAATAAACACCCGGCTAAAAATTTCAGTAATGCTGATTTCATTTCTGTCAACTGTGTAGGTCTGACACCGATTCTTTTAGGTCTGACACCCATTGATTTATGAGCTTCGTGAACCAGCCATTCCTTACGGGGCCAATTTAACCCCTGAAAATGGCCTTTTAAGGCTTCAAAACACCTATAATTGGGACGATATTGGTTAAATATCAAGAGGATAGCTTGGTCGGACCCCAAGACAAGGTTTAATGGGTGCCCCATCCCTGCTGCTCAGGTCATTGCGCGACTTCATGTTAAAGTGAAGGACAAAGTGCTTTATCCATTCGCAGTAGCTCCGCTCCGTGCGAATCAAACAGTATCGCTGCCGCATCACATCGCGCATATCATCAAGGATATTACTTGACATAGATTTCTTCCTGTTTTATCGTTTTTTCATGATCAGAAGGAATACACTATATTGAATATTGAAAGTAGGCAATTTTACCTGTTTGTCTGTTCAATATCATGATATCAAGCAAAATTGCCTTATATGTAAATGTTGGACTAAATCGAAAAAATAAATTAGCAATCTGATTGGGGGTAGAGATGAACAAGGCAGCATTCGATGCTATAAAAAAGACTTGGGCACTTACGATCAAGGCACGGGCTCTGTGCCCATTTACTGATGAAACTGCAATCGGACTGGCAGGATATATCTCACCGCCCTGGTATCAAGCACGTGGCGCTGTTTACTTCGTGAATCTCGCCCAGGAGCTGACATCCGAAGATATTCAAGAGCTGAATCAAATCGGTAGTTTCGTGAACCGTAGCTTCGTCATTTCTATGGCGGTAGCATTGGAGGAACATAGTGTTGTCCCCTATGGCACTAGTCCGGATCGCTCAAAAAAAGGAGGAGACCATGTTCAACTAACCAAATGGCTTCGCAATCGATTTGCACATGGCGAGTGGGAGTACGATGCTGGTAACCAGAAGCACGTGGAGACTCGTAGACTATTAGAAACATTGTTTCCTATCGGAGCGGCAGGCGGATCCGGGTTCGTTTTATCAATTGACTCCATACTTGAGCCACTTAAAGATGGGGTACTCCAGTACATCCGTGCAGCCACATAGCCGGGCAAGGCTTTGTCCAATCGGCTCCAGCGGACGGCCTGCAGCCGCCGTTGATCCGTGCCGAACCCCGAGGATAGACATGGCAAAATATAATTTTTCAAAAGCAAAGCGATACGCTCTGTGGAAAATCCATGACGGCAAATGTTTTTGGTGCGGGGAACCTATTAGATATAGAGATGTCACAATAGACCACGTAATACCAGAATCACTTGCTGATAAACCCGATGAGTTGGCGAGAATAAAAACACTATACAGCCTACCAAATGCATTTCAGATAAATGACTACTGTAATTGGGTACCATGTCACGGAACATGTAATAGTTCAAAAAAAGATAAGATTTTTAAAGCATCTCCGGCTATGGTCAAAATATTGGAAGGTATTGAAAAACAATCTGAGGGGGCAGCACAGATTGAACAGAAGGTAACTAATGATAAAAAATTCGATGATATTTTAGGGAGACTTGATGCTCTCGTTGAAAAAGATGCAATATCAAACACGGAGTTAGTTGAATTATTTTCAGATTCTAAAGAAGAAGAAAAAAAACTGTTAGGCCAAATTGATCAACATATAAAGCGAGTTAGCGATGTATGGACTGTAGTTAAATTGAACAATGACGTTGCAACAGTAACAGATGGAGCTGTTATTGGCAGAACACCTATTGGTAAAGACGTACACTATACTTGGGAATGCCCTTTCTGTAAATCTTACGGCCCTTGGAGCGGTGTATTGTGTTTGAGCTGTGGAAGAAAATCACATGAATGAGCTAACCCCAAAGGATAGAGATTATGAGCAATCCTCTCCAAACCATATCAGAACTCGCAACCGTTTTTCCAGGTTTCTCACCCAAGCCTGATGAGCGGAAACGGCGTGGGGCATACTTGTTACTCGGCGGGCGCAATATCAAAGGCGGGAAGCTCGTCAAGACCGACAAGGACTCGTGCATAGACGAGATTGACCGAGAGAGCTTTCGCAGAGCCATTGCTCGTCCTGGCGACATCATTGTCTCGACCTTGTTCGATCGGCGCAAGCTGCACGTATACTCATCCCGCGATCCGCATGCAGTCGTCAACAACAGTTGTGCCATCATTCGGTCAGGTGAACAAAGCGACTATATTGTCTCCTATCTTCGGACCATAGAGGGGCAAAAAGATTTTCTTGGCAAGGCTTCCAGAGCGACCGGAGGCGCGTTCATCCCCCGCCTGTCTGTCAAAAACTTGGCTGCAATACAGATTCCCATGCTGCCACTTCAGGATTTGGCGCGTTTGGGGGATGCCGAGATCGAGAAGTCCGAGCAGGATGGACTGCTCCAACTCAAGAAGGAACTCGTGTCCAAAGACGGCACGATCAATGAACTCAAGGCGCGCTATGAAGAGATGGAGCGGTTCTACCAAAACAGAATCAAGACGATTGAAGCCCAGATTGCGGCAAACGATTTTGCTAGCCAGATCGAACACGGCGAGACCGCGCATCTTGAGTTCAAGTCCACTCTACGCTGGAACATGCATCGCAAGGCATTCGGGAAGGAAATCGAAAACGAAGTACTCAAGACTGTTGTCGCCTTCTGCAACACTAATGGTGGCGAGTTGTTGATCGGTGTCGCTGACGATGGGAGTATCCTTGGTGTTGCGGATGATCGGTTCAAAAACAATGACAAGTTCCTTTTGCATCTGGGGAACCTGCTGGCAGACAGAGTTCTGCCTTCCATCGTTCAATTTGTAGACTATGAGATGGTGGACATAGAAGCGAAGTCAATCTGCCGCGTCAAGTGCAAGCTCAGCACGAGAGAGGTCTGGCTGAAGCCTGACAAAAATTCGCCAGCTCAGTTCTTCGTCCGACACGGTTCCTCATCCACACAATTGGATGGCCCAGAGGCAGTAGTCTATATCCGAGACCATTTCGATCAGAAAAAATAAAAAAGCCCAACAACGCCATCAACCAACGAGGAACACCGAGCGGCTGATGGCCATATGCTATATGGCTCATAGATTTTTTAGAACAATCTATTGTAACAATTTCTCATTATCTTTTGTGCTAAAAATAGAATATACGAACTTTTTGTGGGGGTCAAATATGAACACGGTTTCGCAGGGGTACATATCAAAAGAATTAATTCACTTCGTAGGCAGGCATTGCAAAGATTGTGACGAACAATACCAACTTTTGTTGAAAATACTCAAATCTGGGTGTATTAGTAATTCTGAAGAAAACGCAAAAAAGCCTGCCGGAGTTGCTGATATAGAAATAAATATGCCTGCCAAAATAAGTCAAAATGAAATGTACATTCCCCAGATGGTATGTTTTTGCGACATTCCATTCGAGCATTTAGAAATACATCTCACTAAATACCCGAGCTTTGGGTTGGGGTTTAAAAAAGATTTTATTGTCAAAAACGGCGGGACTCCCGTCTATTATATCCCTTCGGAGGCAAAAGAGTCCTCAATTATCAACAAAGGGCAGTACTTTGATGAGAAGCTCGATAAATTTAGCTATTACGTCTCGTATGTAATAGATACTAAATGTCAGCAAACACTCGATATTATAAAAGAAATAGATGAATTCTTAACCTTTCAAGTATTTAGTTATGTTAAGTTTTTTGACCATAATCTCTCTGATGATGCTCCCAACAATTACTATTTTGAACGGGAGTGGCGTGTTTTTGGCAATTTAAAATTCAGTATAAAAAACGTAACAACAGCTCTTATTCCAAGCGGCTATGAAGGTCGCTTAAGCAGGGATTGTCCAAAATTTAAGGGAAAAATTAAAACACTTCCTCATAAGTAACAAATTTTTTGAACCTTTCGGATAAGAAAAGAAGGGATTCGCGAATAGATGCAAAGTATTGATTGATACCAGAGGTCTCGCAAAATAAAGGTAAAAGCCAATGTTAAAAAATACTTTTTGCCATTTACCTGGTATAGGAACTATCACCGAACGGCAAATGTGGGAGTCCGGCATATATACTTGGGAAGATGCTGTAGGATCAAAGAAGTGCTTGCCAAAAGATCAGCTATCTTTTTTAACACAGTCAGTCAGACAGCTTGAGAAAAGAAACCCCAACTACTTCACTGAACTTCTTCCATCAGACCAACATTGGAGAATATTCCATAAATTTAGGAAATCTATCGCATATCTGGATATAGAAACAACAGGATTACATTTCCACAGAGACTATATTACCACTATAGCGTTATATGATGGTGAAAAGATACTGCATTATGTAAGGGGCGAAAATCTTGAAGATTTCGAGTCTGATATCCAGAGATATAAGGTCCTTGTTACTTATAATGGAAAAAGTTTTGATGTACCATTTATAAGAAACCATTTAAACCTTGAGCTCAACCAAGCACACATTGACTTGAGATATCTTTTAAAAAGGCTGGGGTATTATGGCGGACTCAAATCGTGTGAAAAGCAGCTTGGATACAATAGAGGCGAGCTTGATTTAGTTGACGGGTATATGGCTGTTCTCCTATGGAAAGAGTTCAAAAAAACGAAGGACCGCAAAGTATTAGATACTTTAATAGCTTACAATATTGAGGATGTATTAACACTTGAAAACTTACTGATATTCGCTTTTAATGAGAATCTAAAAACAACACCATTTCACAAAAAATTTTGTATACCCCCTTGCCGTCAACCATCAAATCCCTATAAAGCGGATTTGGCAACAATAGAAAAAATGAGAACGTCCCTTTTTTCTCAAGATTTCATCCCTTCTTCTCAATTTGGACCCACAAGTAATTTTATTTTCAAAAAAGAACCAAAAAATCTTACGGAAATTCTTTCGGAGATCAAGAGGGCAGGCCAAGAAAAAAATCCAGATCTTGTCTATAAAATGATGGAATATCTTGGCCACAATAACGGCAATGTGAGAAAACTTGCTTGTAGTGCACTTGGCAAAATAGGTGCTGCTTCGGCAGAAAAAGGCCTGCTTAAATGCCTTTCTGATGATAAACCACAAGTTAGACAATACGCTATAAAAGCCATAGCTAAAATTGGAGGTAAGGCGGCTATCTCTCATCTCCAAGCAATTTATGAACATGATGATGAAAAGGATTATAACCGAAGTTCAGCCCAAACAGCCATAGGAATGATAGAAGATAGGATAAAACAAGATAGTATAAGTCCTCCAACAAAAAAGAAATCATCAATCATAAAAGATGTAATTAGTCGCTTAAAAAATAATGTCGAGTGGGAAAAAGTGCACGTGGAACAACTTCCTGAACATTCAGTACAATATGGGAAGCTGGAAAAGCCCATTCATCCAGATTTGGTTAAATCATATTTAAATTCTTTGAAGATTGATTCTCTTTATTCACACCAAGCACACGCTATTAACCTCATAAGGCATAAATCTAATGTGGTGATTATTTCTAGGACTGCCTCTGGAAAGACTATGTGCTTCAATCTGCCGATAATCGATCATATACTTTCTGATTCCTCAGTAACTGCTATGTATCTTTTCCCTACAAAAGCCCTGGCCCAAGATCAATACAGGACCCTTTTGTCCACAATTGAACATACTTCACAGGAAATTATTTGTGGTGTCTACGACGGAGATACACCGACAGATGTTCGAATGCGTCTCAAACAGAAAGCTCAAATCCTGCTGACCAATCCAGATATGCTGCATCACGGAATTCTTCCACATCACTCTATGTGGGCATCTTTCTTTCGGCATCTAAAATATGTAGTCATTGACGAAATTCACAGCTACAGAGGGATCTTCGGTTCTCACATAGCACTAATCATGCGAAGGCTCCTGAGGATTTGCAGCTACTATGGTGCTACACCACAATTCATCTGTGCTTCTGCTACCATTGCAAACGCTAAGGAACACGCTGAATGTCTGATAGGAAAATCTTTCAAACTGGTTTCAGAAGATGGCTCGCCTAGTTATCAAAAACATTTCGTAATTTGGAATCCGCCGCGTACAGACGAAATTTACAGAACGAAAGCCAGTAAGACTTGCAATAAGATATTATCTGAACTTTTACAGACAGACCTTAAGACAATATGTTTTGTCAGAAGCCGTAATTTGGTGGAGGTGGTACATTCTACTCTCCGGAAAAATTGCAAAAAAGACGTCACACGAATTGATGCTTACCGTGGTGGTTATTTACCGATCGAACGTCGAGCAATTGAGAAACGTCTTTTTGATGGAGAAACCGATGTAGTGATCTCAACCAATGCTCTTGAGCTTGGGATTGACATTGGGACTTTGAATTGCTGCATTATTGTCGGATACCCAGGTTCTATTGCCAGTCTCTGGCAGCAGGCAGGCAGAGCCGGGAGAACCAGTCAGGAATCTTTAGTCGTTTTCATCGCTGGCGAAGAACCTGTGGATCAATACTTTGTTCGCAATCCAAAAACTCTATTTGGCACAAGCCCCGAATATGCCGTAATTGACCCTCAAAATATTCTGTTATTAACACAGCATCTACGATGCGCTTTGTATGAGTTACCTATTAAACCAGGCGACAAACAGTATTTTGGCGACAAGATCTTTTCTATATTGTCAGTCCTGGTTAATGCGAAGCAAGTAATAGAATACCGCAATCAAGACGTTTCACGACCTGGTGTTAGAGCATGGGTATTATCTAAGCACAACTCATACCCTGCAGCGCGAGTTAATATTCGTTCTATGGATGCTAATTATACTATTTTAGATCAAAAAGAAGGAAAGGTTATTGGCACGATAGACGAGGCCGGAGCATATGCCGCGCTTTATTTGGATGCGATTTACCTCCACCGATCCAGGACATACCAATCAAAGGAACTAGATATTGTGAAGAAGATGGCAAAAGTGGAACCTATTTATGTTGACTACTACACACAGCCGGTATGCGAAATTCACATTCCAGGGATGGAGGATGTTGTGGAAGAGAAAACATGGAGAATTGCAAACATATGCTTTGGTGATGTCCAGGTGATCAAGAAATATACTGCTTTCAAGAAGGTAAAACTCTATCCAAGAGTAGTTTTTGATTATGGCGATATTGATCTTCCTCCTCTTACCTTAAAAACTGAAGCGCTAAGTATCAAAATCCCTGAAGATCTTCAGAAGAGGGCAGAACGATATGGACAAGAGTTTCTAAAAAGTGGGCTTATTGGAGTTGCACAACTATTCCTCAGCATGATGACCCTCCACGTAATGTGTGATTTCGGGGATGTTGATGCTTGGGTGGATATCAGTTCTAACACTATTTACCTATACGATCAGGTAGAAAATGGTGCTGGATTCGCTGAACGCGCATACGAATTGGTTGAAACTATCACGAATGCAGCATTCCAATTGGTGATGGAATGCCCATGTAGTCAGGGCTGCCCAGCATGTGTGATTTACAAGGGGAAAAACAAGGATATGGAGGACCACTACAGTTTCCCAAAAGAATCCGCTAAATTTATACTTCACGCCTTGTTAGAGAAACCATCCTACAAGCCAGAAGTTGACACTGTATCTCGTCTTTCAGAAAAAGAAATGCTATTGCCATCTGCACAGAATTTGAGTTCCCGGGACCTGAAAAAAGTACAGAAGGCTTTAAAATACTTCCACGAAATAGATGATAGAGTCGAAACGCTTCTCGGACCAGGTGTTATTATTGATATCTCAGGTGATAAATGTTTAATTCAATTGAAAGATCAAGTTGCATGCATATGGGAATCTCTTTCGAATTTATTATGATGAAAAATTGAATATGTCACACAAAACATCAATAAAGATGCCATGATATAAAAAAATAGAAAGTAATGCAAGAAATAGCAACAATAATCCTCCACTTATGTTCTTTAATATCTCTTAGCATTTTTCTCATTTCCTCTAATGCCATTTCTTTTTCTTGCTCAGGTGTAAAATATTCCACTTTTTTTCGCTTGTATAGACCCCACCCTATACGGGTTTTTTCCCTTAAATGTCCCTCTACATAAGAGCCGTCTTTCCTGTAATGTCCCCTTACATAGGACTTTCCCATGGTTCACCTCCCTTAACTTTCTTCAAAAAATGCCCAAGATTTTCTTATGGTCACAAGCAACCGCCCCTTACCTCACACCGGGCTCTTCAGCCGCAGCGAATAGCTGTCGGCTGCAAGAGCGATGTTATGCCATCATATTTTTATCATCAAATGTTTCAAAAAGATCTGTATTAATCTCTATATCCTCTTTTGGATTCGCTCCACGTCGACCTATTGAAATGATAAGTAGAAATTTTGGAGGTGAAATCTCATCGCTCTGCGAAAACCCCTTTGCAATTGCGAGAGGTTCCTCAGGAAACTCTAAGTCAAAGCCATTTAAATACCTAAAAATGATTTGTGTAGAAAAGGGTGTTGAATATCGATACAATGTTGGATCGTATATTCCCACCTGTTTGTCCAAATGTATTGGGGTTGTCACTGAATGGGTGGCTTTTGCCATGGGTGGCACAAGCTCAGTCCATGGCCCTGAGCGCATGAAATTACGGTAGAGCCTAAAAGGAAAACATGTGTATGGTGATTGATATTTAATAAAATCTTCGATTAACCAAAAATCATAAAAAAGCATCATTGCATGAGGTGCATTTTTATATATTCGAATTAGCTGATCTTCTTTTACTGCATCGAAATTCCCGCTTTCTCTATATCTTTTTTTTGCTTCTAAAAAGCTGACGCCTTGTATTTCCAACCCATCATTATCTCTAATATTAAACAATATGGCTATATCACCAAAATTTTTCTCAAATTTGCCTTTTAGCTTCCATGGTCTCCAATCCAACGAGATTCTTCCAGGATAACTGTCAACCTCCATATGTGCCATTTTTTTACGGATTTCGTTTAAGATGCAATATGCTATGTGGTTCTCATCATAGCCCTCTGGATAATTACTTTGAATATTATCAAAAAATATTTTTTCAAAAATATTAACAAGATCAAGCAATTTCATAATGCCCTTCTTCTGAGGCATAACTAAGGGAATCTCAGGCGCCTAATTAGTTTATTTTTCGTCTTGAATTATTAGATTAAAGTGTATATCATACCCCTATAAAGTCTAAATGTTTATGTCAAGAAAAACTATTATGTCAAAAAAGGAATGTTGATATTTCTGTGTTTAAGTGAATAAAAAATCATGGAAATAGTAAATAGATTAAAATTGCGCTGTTTAAAGATTTAAATTCTTTTTGCAAATTTGTTTTTCAGTTGAGGGTAACCTGCGACAAACACTGCGGGGCTACCAACTATGAAATACCATTAATGTTTTTGCAGGGCACAGTCTCTCGAAAAACGGAAAATTGTTTGCCGTCCGCGTTTTCACGACCATTATGATCAAGTTTAGAATAAAGCTAACGATTCATAAATAGCTTTTGTCTCGGGATCATCGTTCAGATTATGTAAATGACTTTTTAATTCTTTAACAACACTATTATATTTTTCTTTCATCCACAGATATTTGATTTTAATTGCTGGATCCTTAAATAAAAGACCATTAGCTATAATTTTTGATAATTTTTGTAAATATTGTGGGTAGTCATAATACGGGTGATCAAGCTCTGTTTTTATTGAACGGAAATAATCAACATAATACATTCCATCTGAGTCTTTTCCCAAGCGTTCCCTTATATACATTTCTTCCTCATCAGGGGAGTTTTGCTTCCCACCGTACTTCTTCCCAATTGAAATAATCTCTTCTGGAACTATTACTCTCGGATAATTCGCACACTTTGATTCATAATGATATGCATCAATTAATGCGGGACCAAAAAGGAGTTTATTTGTATGAATTAATTTTCCTATTCCAATTCCTCCTCTACACAAAATAGCCTTGGACACTAAGTTTATTAGAATCCATTGAATTTCTAACAAAGTATAAAATACGTGACTTTTTTCAGAAATCAAAAAAGAGAAAACTATACAGTCAGAGAATTGAGTAATTTGCTTACTTGTCTTTTCTTCATTTCTCTCAGGTGGTTGCACGAAATATCTGAGGTCAGTTATCGCTTCACTCAATTTTTTAATTTCATCTATATTATCCTTATTGCCCCCATTTACTGTGCTATTTATCAGTTTTTGGAAACCCAAAATATCTAAAAAGCACACTATACGATTCTCATAATTCATTTGTTTACCCGGTTAATTCTAAAACTCATATAATTTAATATACATCAAATTGACGATTAACTATCTCATAATAGATAGATATTGGAATAAAAAACAATATTTATTTTTGAATTTTTTTTAGCTTACTTAGTGCTTACATTAACTTTTGCTCAACAAAGAACGAGTATTCAAATATGCTTTTTGGGCTCTCTTTTGATAATTTCTCACTTTTTTATTCTGTTTTAGGGTTTAATACCCCGTAGCTTGCTGCGAAACTTTTTGGATGATATTTTGGCTCCATGAGTATCTACCTTCATACGAGCCATAATCTTACGGTGCTTTTGTATTACATCGTATGCCCTGCTAAGTATCGGAGAATTGTATTCTCCGAAGAGGTTGACAAAACAATGAGAGACATTTGTTTTGAAATAGCCAAAAGGTACGCAATACACGTTCTCGAAATCGGCGCAGATAAGGATCATGTGCATTTTCTCGTGCAGTCTATACCAACATATAGCCCAACAAAGAGTGTGAGAACAATCAAAAGCATGCGAGAGAAACGGGGTCAAACCTCAACTATTGACTAAGTCATTTGAGGTTTCTATAGAGATGTTATGTTTAGACCTATCTTCATAGATTATCTTGGTTCTTGGGAATCATTTGACCAATAAATTCAGCAATGATCAGGACAATAGTAAATAGTTGAGGTTTGACCCCGTTTCGCGTTCAACAATGATGCTTTTGAATCGCCCCTGAAACAGGTGGCCTGACCTTAAATGGCGTATATTAAAGCGCCGGGTATAGGCCAATCCCAGCCATTGCATGCCTTTTGAGAGATTTGAACGGTTCGTTTTTAAAAGAAGATGTATATGGTTTCCCATCAAAACATAGGCAAAGATATTAATATCAAAATGTTCGGACATTTCTCCTGTCGATTCTAAAAACCGTGTTCGGTCCTGATCGTCACGAAAGATATGCTGTTGTTCATTGCCTCTGGACAGTACATGGTACAATGCCCCATCATATTCTATTCGCCATGCGCGTGCCATAATCGAGGTGAATAGCAGGAAATGATAGAAATGTCACTATTAATCACTATTCAAGATGTGAGCCTGATTTCAAAGACGTGACCCCGATTCCCACACCCCGCAATCGGCTGCAAAAAAATGTTATACGTCCGAGCCATAACCTACAGAACTGGCCATGTTAATCCCAATTAGATATTCAGTGCCTTCAAATACCTTTTTTCCTCTTAAAAACATAACTTGTTGAGATGGGTCGGAAGGTGAGTAGTAAAGAATGCCCTGCCGAATTCCGCTGCTCTTGAGATAGGTTAACAACTGATTTTCTGCTGCTTGATCATGTTTTTTTGCCGTTACTCTTTTCACTTCAACTATTATTGCTTCGTCATTATTTTTGAAAATAAAATCTGGTCTAAGGCGAGGAACACCCTCTTCATCTGCCAGCACAGGCTCTCTTGTTATTTCAATTTTATCATCTATTGAAGATATAAAGGCCGTTAACATTCCTAAAAGCTCTACTTCCTTCTTGTTCAGAGTCTCCTCATCTTGTTTTATATTGTTGGTGAACAAGGTCAGGATTGAGTTAATTTTATCGAAGAGGCTTAATTGGTTATAGTCAGTCAATACACTTCTTAATTCCTCAACCGTCTTGCTCAAGCTTTTCTTTTCAGTGTTATATGATACCTTTTCGAGGATTTGATTTAGAAGTATGTTTACAAAGGCCGAGACATTTATTATTGCGAGAAAAGCCTCATCTTCTGAAAAGAACAGGCTATGGTCATGAGTAGAAGGATTCCGCCATTCTTGTCTATAGTTCTTGAACAAGTCTAAGACTCGCGAATTGAAAATGTTGTTTTCGAGCAAGTATTTTTCAATCTCAAAGATATTTTTCTTGCTAGCATTCTTGTTGGTCAGTGTTTGGAATGCTTCTTTCAAAATTCCTTCAAACGCGTGATTTGTTCGGTAGATCACATCCGTAAAAACGTCATCATCTTTTTCTTCAATGCCTCGTGAGAGGTATTTTTCAGCGATTTCGATGTGAGCAACTACTGACTGCAATCCCACAATATCCTGAAATTTCGAAATTTGTTCTAACTTGTTGCTGATTTGATCTGTGATATCCATAAACGAGTCTCTTCATCAACCTTATTCACGTATAACGACAAACTAACCAGCGGCGGATAAAGAGGCAAGGCCTGCCGGAAAGTTAATGAAAGTGTAAACAGCAATAATGTTCAAATTGCCCGGCTTTTAGCCGTCTGCGTTTAGTGTCTGGTTGGGCATTACTTGCCCTGGTTGTTGTACTTCGGCTGACCTCGCTTAATAACATTGGATTCCTTTGCCCGCGCGTCATTAATGCTGCTGAATTGCTCAATAGTGACGTTTGAACCAGGTATTTCGCCAAGATGCTCAGCTATTCGTTCAAGAACTCTGCCACGTTGTGCGATGCCGACATAATTGTCATTACCGCCTTCTGTCTTTATGCGATACAGAACAGGTTTATCGTTTGGTAGATTCTCGATGCCAGACTTGTTGTATTTTACTTTCTTACTCATAGTCTTCTCTCCTATATTATTTTTGTCCAATGTAAGTATCAATGTCGGGAGACACTGCACAGCGGAACGGCGCAATGTTCCCCGGCTGCGTGAATGCACATTTTTGGCATGCGTCCTTTTCTAAGGATCGGTTCGCGAGCTCTTTTTGTATGCGTACACAATGTCGGCATCGTCATCGCCACCACCAGAACCCCCATCACAGCGGAGATCAAGAAAATACTTCTCGGTCTCCCGCGCAACTACGGAGGAGACGGCTGTTCGCCAGATATAAGGATCCTTTCCCTTCTCTACACCGTGCTCCTCAAAAACACGTCGCTTCGTGTCCTCTGTTATGCCGGCATACCAATCAGAGTATCTGCCTCCGCAGTCGGCGATATGTGCATTGATGTCAGCGATTATTTCTTGTTTTGACTTGGCCATGTGTCACCTCCTTTGTATTCGTGGCCCAACTTTAAAGTAGACTGCCTAAAAGACGTATTATTTTACGGCTATATTGTACTCTAAAAAGAAAAATACGCCTATTTAGACTTATATATCAACATATTTATGAATTAGACTGCTATTCAGCCGTATATTTTTTTTGACTTTATTATAAATAGACTGTGAGTATTGCTCTAAGAGAATATAGAGAAATAAAAAATAGGAGATCAATTTCTTAGTGGGGATCGACATGGCAAACACTTTTGAAAGGCGAAAGACATTTATCTTTTTCCTTATGTGAAATATTTTTAATCTTTCATGAATATACAACCTGAATGATAGGATGATCAAGGAAAAACTGTTGGGCCAGGTCAGGCATGCGTGAGTCTTGAGTGTCAAGCCTTGAATTGTGAATTTAAAATGTGACCCTGATCAACATTTTATTGTAACCCCACAATCACAAGTCCCACAAAAATGGAAACAACACCAAAAATTTTTACCCGGTAAGACGGTTCTTTAAGAAAATAAATACCCATAAGTACACCCAGCGGTATACTCAGTTGCCTGAAGGCCGCCACATAACTGACATTGGTCACGTAGTTCATGGAAGCAAGGACGAGCCCGTATGTCAGATAGATTCCGATTCCCGTAATGGCGGCTGCCATCTTATAATCCCTGATAACGTCAAAGAACGCCTTTCTTTCCCTGTGGCTGGCGATGACTAATATACCTTTCCATATGGAAGAACTGATGGCCTCCAAAACCATGTAAGTCAGGGTGGCGCCCACAGGACTGAACGGACGACCCGGGAGGTTTCGCAGACATGCGAGCGCCTCATTATCAATCATGGTATAGCCTGAAATGCAAACTGCAGCAAGCACCGACAGCAGGCAGCACACATTCATATAGTCCCGAATCTGATGACTGCGAAGGCTTTGTATGGGCACTATGATACATCCGACGACAATGAGAGCCGCCCCGACAATGAACCACATGCTTAGCGGTTTTCCGAGGCCGAGGATCATCGAGATTACAGTCACAAAAACAACTGGAAGGGCTCTTGCCAAAGGATAGGCGACGGACATGTCTCCGCTTCTGTAGGCACCTGCAAGTGCTGCCATATAGGCCGCAAGAAAAAACCCTGAGCAACTCAGACAGATCCAGACAAAGGCAGGTATCAGTGATATTTTATCCCAGTAAGGAAAAAGAATGGGCAGCATTAGAAGGACACCTACGTTATTGGCAATAAAATAAAAGGCAAGGGTAGGATGATTCTTTTTACTGATGAAGTTCCACCCGGCGTGAGTGACGGCGGAGAGAATAAGGAGAATTCCGGCAACCGGAGACATAGTACAATCCTTTTTTTATCTGAGGGTCAACCCAAACAGGCTCACCTTATTCTGCGCCGGATACTATGGGGAGTAAAATCGCAGAGGGCATAGGTATCAGACCTACACAGTTGACAAATTGAGCTCTGAAATAATTTCTGCAATCAATTTTTTTAGTTTTTTATCTCCTTTGATTTGCAGCGCAACTCGGCGGCTTGCCTGAGAAACACCAGATACGCCAATTCCAAAGTGCAATCCGATGTCTTTTAATGTTTGACCACTAAATCTATGGCACAGGTAAATCTGTACTCTTCTTAATAATGCAGCATCTTCACATAATACTTTGGCGGCCTGTCTAATTATTTCTTCCAAGTCGGGCATTTCATGCAATCGCTTTAAATCCGGTAGATCACGATCCGCTTGTTTTTTATCTAAATGACTTTCTCTTATTTGGTTTATTCAACGGGCAAGTCTCCGGTTGACTCATGTTCTGTTTTTAAATGTAAATTCATTTATCTGGCCGCTCTCTATGTCAACATGAAGCATTGAATTTCTGAAAACCCTGCCCCTTTTCAGGATAATCTTAAGTGCTTCCATGACCTGAAATGTGGCAATCAAGGAAGGCATCAAGGCAGGTACGCCAAGCACAGATTCGGGACTCTTTGCTTTATCGTGATCTGCTCTCCTGTCTTTATATAAACTATTGAAACCTGAATCATCAGGGAAAATAGTCATAATTTGGCCCTCAAAACCTGCCAGCGCACCGTGCACAAGAGGAATGCCCAGCTTATTGCATGCCTCCTCCAGCATAAACCTGTCCGGTATGTTATCCAAGGCATCCACAACCACATCTGAGCCGTTGAGTATTTCAGATGCATTGGATGATTTTAGGCTTACTGGAAAGGATACAATAGTAACTCCCTTATTAACCAATGCCACTGTTTCAGCTGCAACGTCTGCCTTTGGCTTGCCCAGTGTATTTTTATTGCACAGGGCTTGACGGTTAAGATTTGTTTCGTCAAAGATATCTTTATCCACAACCGACAGGTGACCAATACCGAGCCTTGCCAGCAGCAAAATTACCTGACCACCCAGTCCTCCTGCACCTACAATGGATACTTTGGATTTTGCAAGGGTTAGCTGCTCTGATAGTGAAATAGTATCCCTGTTGCGAAGGTATCTAAGTGGATAGATTCCTGATTTCATCGCCTCAATATAGACATCGCCAACCCTGCAATTGCATTCACTTGCTATTCTCGCAGCGCTTGACTCTTCCAAAATCTGTGCCTCCCGGCCTGCAGGATCTTTGGTGGTTTTTGAGCTTAGGCGTACAATATTTCCTATATCATGTTTCATTTTTGTAATGGCGTTTAGTGCAACGTCAAGTCTTTTCTCGGTGCTTTCGTTCAGCATTTTCCCTGACCATTCCCAGGAAAACACGGTATGGGCCAGGTGTTCCATGAGGAATAAAGGCCAGGCGGTCTCCAGGAAACACGTGGTCATAGATATTTTTTACGCTTCCATTCAAAAAAACCGCCTCGATTTCTTCAGGTGGAATGTTAAGCGATGTTGCAATGTTGTATGCAGTGTCTCCTTTTGGGTTGATTTCTTTATTAAAGGCGTAAGTTAATCCCTGGGCATCCATATAGCGTCTGAGGAAGCCAAATATTCGGATATTAATATCATGAGATTTGCTGAAATTTCCCATACTAACCACCTCCTAATGGCGGG
>Ga0307990_1000952_pt1 | contig 24732 bp, 13 predicted proteins | sample EllFjometagen129_FD_203168 | JGI IMG/M metagenome (GOLD analysis project Ga0307990, IMG submission 203168) | Marine microbial communities from Ellis Fjord, Antarctic Ocean - #129 | ecosystem: Environmental > Aquatic > Marine > Unclassified | place: Southern Ocean | collected 2014-10-08
TGGGTGCGGCTTCGCCGCACCCACCTCCACCACTCCTCTCATCTCTCCAATGCCTTGTCATTCCGATGCCGCACCTGCGGCAAGGAATCTGTTTAAATTACTCGGACAGTAGTGTAACCTTTTCAATTTTCCTTTTTTCAAATTAATTTCTGGTCAATGAACCCATTGGTTCTTATTCAAATCCTTTAAGAAGATAAGGTTTATCCGCCGGAACCCGACTGAAAGCATCCGAAGGGCAATCGCGGGCGATGGCACATTCGTTACAGTTTACGCAAATATCGTGGCTTACCTGCAGTTGCAGTGAGCCGTTGCCAAAAGCGCTGCACCCTTTTACACATTTTGCACAACCGATGCAAAGATCCTGGTTGATATGATATTCAAAAAAGGGCTCTTCTATAAATTTCCTTTCGATGGCTGCGGTTGGGCAAAGCTGATTTTCGGCGCCGGTGGTAAGGTTTTTTGTTCCCGGCCTGAAGTAACCTCCACACAAATCGCAATAACCGCACATATCGTAAACATGAAAGCATTTTACCGCTGAAGGAGTAAGCACACAATTGGTGGCACACCTGCCGCAATGCACACATTTGGCGGGATCGAGCTGCCAAACCGTATCACCGGAGGTGGATTTAAAGGCCAGCATTGCCCCTACCCCCACAACGCCAAATGCGAGCGAATACCTGATACCATCGCGGATGAAAGTCCTTCGGTTTCCGGTTTTATCTTTATCTGATTTACTCATGTTTTATTTTAGCTATTATTTTTTCTCATTTATTTAGCTTCGCCGTCATTGGGCTTCGCCGTCATTTGTTGTCATTTAGCTGCGCTGTCATTACAAGTCATTTAACTACGCTGTCATAATTTTTTTCATTTAATGACTATCAATGCCGAAAAAACAGAAATCTACGATTTCATATTTTTTCGAGCATCCTCGAAAAGTTACGAAAATCAAAGATTTTCTACTTTTCGAGGATGACCACCAATGACTTTTAATTGAAAGAAGATTACAATTTCACAAATCTATCAACCACCTAAATAGTTATCTTTCGTTTTGAAATCCACAGCCTTTTGTTTTTTGCAGGATGAAAGCTGCTTGCAATTGCTACATGGAAAATCAAAATCACAACTTTCTCCCAAAGGCTTCCTGAGCAACAAATAGCCGCTTGTGCCAAGAATTGCTCCGGCTGCAAGGCCACGTCCCATAGTTTTTAAAAAGTTTCTACGACTGTTCATCTTATTAATATTGTCAACTCTGACAGGGTTTAAAACCCTGTCAGAGTTTTATTTTACCTTAAAAATATCCACAATTCCTTTATTTGTGTCCAACACCAAAATCTCACCTTCGGAATTTACCGCCAGATCGAGGTGTTCGGTACCCTCTTCAAAATTATCGGGGGTAGCTACCACACATTTGTATTCGCCCGAAGGCGAATGAAGCTTAACCCGCTCGATGCCTTTTTCACTTGTAACAAAAGACCCATCGGGTAACAGTGCTATATTTCCTGGATTGCAGCATCCGCTGAAGCCGTCCAGTTGCATGGACGTTTTTGCCCAACTGGAAAATAGCTCCCCGTTTTTGTTGAAAGCCAAAAATTCGTGTTTGCCCGGATTTACCACCCAGAGTTGTCCTTCGCGCCCAATGGCCAAATCGAAATGGGGGCTTGGAATGATAAACCCTGAGAAGCCTGTTTCCTTATTTTTTTCACCGATGGTGTTTTTCAGGATGCCTGATTGGTCGAAATGATAAACCATTTTGTTTCCTGCATCAGCAACAAACACCGACCTATCTTCGACAGCAATACTTGTTATGTAGGCACTTTCGTTGATTTGCGGCCACAACATTAAAAGATTTCCTGACAAATCGAATACCTCAACATGATCTTTTAAACCGAGGTAAATATCTCCATCAGGACTAACTGCTATACACATTGCAGGTTGGCCAATTTCAAAGCCGGAAATGGGATTTCCATTTTTATCGAATATTTTAACTTTATCCTTTCCTGCAACATAAACCCGATCGAGGTCATCAACAGCAATTCCATAAGGTGCTTCTATTTGAGGATTGATCTCACCCACCATTTTGTAACAAATCTCACTTTCGTCAACCTTTCTAAGGTTTTTCATATCATATTCATAAGGATTTCCTTCGGGTTTGGATTGATAATAAAAATCCCATACCATGAGGCCTATTATGGCGAGGAGCATGATTACCGCTATGCATATTGTTAGTTTTTGTTTCATTGCTTTTTAAAATGAGACAAGGCATGCCTTGTCTGTACATATATTCTGAAGAAAATTCATGAATTGTCTCTTCTTTATTTTTTTATATCGAGGCACACCATTTTTTTGGAATCGCGCATGAGCAAATAGCCGTCTGCGATGGCTATTGGGCCCCAGGCGTCCTGCCCTTCGATGATGCGTCTTTTATCCAATATTTTAAACCCGTTTCTATCTGCTTTTGCAATATTAAGCGTGCCGTCATCTTCAAGGATGAAAAATTTCTTATCGGCGTAAATGTACGGTCCCAATCCAAAACGCTCGGTTTTATCGCTTGCCCAAAGGTAGGCTTTTACATTTTGCGGGTCGCAGCACACGAAACGATTTCTTTCGTTTCCGGCATCTTTGGGTAAAACACCATACATCAGCCCGTCCAAGACCACCGGAGTTTGCTGTTCGCTGGCCATTCCATCCTTGGGCTTATATTGGTATAGTGTTTTGATATTGAAATTACCACCACTTTCCGTTAATTGAAACATCGCCCCACCTGCACCATAGCCGGCAGTCATGAATATTTTGCCATCAGCAAAAACTACCGGAGAAGGAGCGACAACCGAAGGGGCAAACCCGGTGGTTTTCCAAAGTAATTTTCCGGCATCATCCTTTTCGGCAGAAATACCGCATATCCCTCCTACCGCTGCATACACATACATTTTTTTACCTTGAAACTGCATGGGCATCACGCTTGAATGCGACATTTGCCATGAGCCCGGGTTTGGCGTTTCCCAAAGTACTTCACCATTATCGCAATCAACACCAATAATCAAAGAACTGCCCCCGGGAGCCAGAACCACAATATTATCATCAATTAAAGGGCATTGGCCGGTGTACCAAAAGGGAATTTCTGAACCGTAATTTTTCACCATATCCAGACCCCAGATAAAATCCCCGTTCATTCGGTCGGTACACATTACATGTCCCTGGGGACCAATTGTAATCACATATTTTTCGTTTACTGCCGGAACAGTCCGCGACATGCCATGGTTGCGTTTGATGTGTACATTGTACCAACGTTTCCAGAGGGGTTCACCGCTTTCCAAAGTAAAGCAGCGAAGGGCATCGGCTTTTTTAATTTCATCGTAATCCAGAATGTAAACCCTTCCATCGTAAATCACGGGAGCGGCATGGCCTTCACCAAGATCGACTTCCCAAAGAACTTTCGATTCCCCATCTTCCCAGGAATCGATGAGGGGAATATTTTCTTTGTTGATATTATCGAAATCTGCACCCCTGAACCTGGGCCATTTTCCGCTAAGGTCAGATTCAAAATCATTGTAAAATGTAAACTTATCGCCAATATTAACAAGCTCCAGCGATGCAGAATCTTTGGGAGGACGATTGTCCAGCCCGGGGACACTTATCGCAAAATCATCGACAGGATCGTGTAAAAACCAAAAAATGAGTGCTGCGATTCCAGAAAGAATTAACACCAGAGGAAAGTATTTTTCGATTTTTATAAAGATCATTTGTAATTACTTAGGTGGCTTTATTGAGTTCCAAATCATCATGACCCCATCCCCAGCCCTTCCCCTTAAAGGGAAGGGAGACCAGCCGCACTAGCCACAGCAACGGCCAGAGCGCAGGAATCCTCCCCCTTGAGGGAGAGCCAGCCTTGCCGGCCAGGCAGGTTAGAGGGGGTCTATGGTTGTAAGCATTTTACTCAGAGTTTGATAAAACTGCTAAACAGTTATGATCATTTTAAAGAATTAAATTATTCGGCAGCTACATTATACACCATAAGCGAGTTGCCATGGCGCAGGTACATTTTTTTATCTTTAAAAACAGGAAATGCCCAGTGCTGTTCACTTCCGTAAGGAACACGAAACCTACTTTTCTCGATGATTTGCCCCTCTTTAGGCTCAGCCAGCATCACTTTGCCATCCTCACCATAAAGATAAAGCATACCATCGGCGGCAGTGATATTTCCTTTTTTTATCATGCTTTCACCAAACAAGGTCTCCCCTGTTTCCCATTTCAGTCCGTACCATTTCAATCCCTGATCGGCAGGCCCGTAAATAAAATCACCCATTACAATGAAACTTCCCATACGGCCATCAAGATTGATCTCGCGCCATATTTCTGTTGCACTCTTTCCATCTTCGGCTAACTCAACCATAACTCCACCCTGACCATAACCACTCACGCAGTAAACCCGACCATCTCTGTAATAAGGTGTATTGGCATGTACCGACCACTTGTTGGGCTGGGGATGATTCCACAACAATGCCCCGGTATTGGCATCCAGTCCCAGAATTGAGCTTTTGGTTTGTGTAATCAACATATCCTCTCCGTTGTGATTGATAATATTTGGAGAGCAATACGCCGTTATTTCGCCTAAACCTTTGCTTGTCCAGATCAGTTCGCCGGTGTTTTTGTCAAGGGCAATCACATCGTGTTTTTCCCCTCCTGGCGAACAAAAGATTTTATCCTCCAAAAATGCCAGATTTTCGGTTACCCCCCATTTAATATTAATGGCTCCATATTTTTCGATGAGATCGACTTCCCAGATCATTTTCCCATCGGCAGCATTCATGCAAAATATTTTGGCCATACCACTGATCATGTAGAGTTTGTTATCGAGGAAAAGTGGGGTTGTTCTTGCACCGGGGTAACTTTCAGTCCATTCGGTTCCGTAGGTAGATTTCCACAACAGGTTGCCATCATGATCAAGGGCGAATACATAACCCTGATCGCCATCAGCACCAGAAGTATAGATAGCATCCGGGGTAATAGCTACCGAAGAAAACCCTTCGCCCAGCTCATCAAAATGCCAAAGCAATTCAGGGCCATCTTCGGGCCATGCTTTTAAAAGCCCTGTTTCAGGATAAATGCCATCGCGGTTTGGCCCGCGCCATTGACTAACTTCCTGGGCAATAATGTTTGATAAAATCAAAAATGTAACGAGTGTAAAAAAGTACTTCTTCATTTTAAGTTTCGATTAGTTATTATGTTAGCTATTACTTATTGAGATCAAATGTAATTTCCTCCATATTTTCAAACTTCAATAATAAACGAAATCGGGCAAATAATCATCTAACAGGGTGAAATTTAGTTTAATTCAAAATAAGGGGCGGGGGGAAAAGAGTAGTTTTAGGGGATTAATTTAGCCTGACCTATTCATAAATCCAGAATTTAATGGGCTTTCCAAAGGAATCCCTTTGGGAAAAGCCCCGGTTTAACGAGTCTTTGCATTACCCCAGGCTTAAGCCTGGGGTAAGTCATTACTTTACAATACAGGGCTTTAGCCCAAAATATGAATTATTCAGTCCCCCTAAAAGCGGGCTTTTTCCTATTATGAAAATACATACAACATCAATTTAATAATCAGTAAAATAGATGTTCTATGTATAAGGTAGGTTAGGGCTTGTGAGTGTAATAGATTGAAAAACCGAGATTTAATCTGTTTGAGTACAAAGCAAAAAGCCTCCCCGCGATTTGCAAGGAGGCTTTTTGTTTTTTACTAAACGGTGGATTCATCCGGGATCCACTGAGTCATCCGATGAATAGCTCAGGAAAGAAATGCTGATTTCTGAAGTTTATTTCCAGTGTTTGAAAGCATTCATCGGATGACTTGCTCCATTCTTTCCTACTGCACCACCAGCTTTTTCACTGTTTGTAATCCTCCTGATGAAATCCTTAAATAATAAATTCCTTTCGGTTGAGGTGATAGGTCGATGGTGAAATTGTGGCCTTGATTGTTGCCTATTGCAATGATGGAGCCCCGGGTGTTGCTAACTTCCCAATCGAACTCTGACAGTCCGCCAGCTGGCGGACTGTCAGAGATTGAAACCCGAAACACTCCCGTTGATGGATTGGGGTAAACTGAATTATTGTACCCTGATTTTGAGATTTCATCTAAGCCGGTAAGCTGCATACTTTTCAAAGCAGATAAACCATGATTTGCAAAATATCCGTTTTGCGGCATTTGCTCATCAAACTCAACTTCCAGGGGAAACTCTTCTCCGGTTTTTGGATTAAAGACCCTGAGCTGCATGGCTTCACCATCACTCAGACCATCCATCTGCATAGTGGTAGGATCATCACCGAAAGCTGTAAGTACCAGGTTTTGATTTTGAATTAAGGTAGCTCCACAGCACAATTTGTTTTGATTGTATAAGGTGATGATATTACCATCGTTAATGCCTGATATTACTTGTTGAGGAATAGCGATGGTGTGGGTGATGGGAGTTTTATTTACCTCACCCTGCCGAGCTTTGCTCGTGCATGCACGAGGCTTCGCCTCGGCACAGCCCTCTAAAGGAGAGGGAGTCCCGCCACACTGGCTGACCTCACCCCAGCCCTCTCCTGAAGGAGAGGGAGTCCCGCCGCACAGGCTGCTGCCAGTGCGTTGGCCAGTCCTCCCCCTCCAGTGAGAGTTAGAGGGGGTGCAAGGGGGAAACTCCAATTCAGCATCTTCATCCAAAAGCACAAAATATGCCTTGCCCGGAATTAGATTTCCAAGTGTGTTTATGCCAAATTGTGGCCAATACACACCAGTGCCTGCCACTTCTTTTACAATTATCACTTCAGGGCCATTGAATAATTCGCTTACCTCAATGGGGCAATCAGTAAGGACTGGAATAAGTGACCAACCCGTGTTCAATTCCAAAACAGCGTCTTGTACTTTATGTCCAATAAGTGGCAGGGATACCTCGGCGGAGGTTTTTAAATAGTAACCTGAGTTGATGTCCCATTCACCGAGGGTGTTAATATTTTGACCAGGCCAGTACATCCCGCTCATGTTTTGCAGGATGATCAATTCGTTGCTGATCACATCCATTACATTTTCAATTCCTGCGAAGGATGGAATGACATAAGATGAAACACCTGTCCAGCCGTTGTTTATCGAAATACTTTGTGCTGTGAGGACTTCTGATGCCAGGCTTTCATTTCCGTTAAAATCGAAAGCCGAGACTTTGTAGTTATGATCTTCGGGATTGATCACATCTGTGATTTCATTTGAAATGGTGGTGGCGAATGGTTCTTCTGCAAACAGACCACTTTCATCGGTTTTATAAATTGCAAAGTACCGGAAGTCCTCATCCACGGGTTCTGACCAGTTCAGATGGATTGAATTATCTGCGGCGTAGCCAATGAAATCCATTGGAACTTGTGGGGCAAGATTATCCACAGAATATCCTTCGGCAGCCTCAGATTCGTAATATGCTGAGGCATTATGGAAGAGCACTTTGAAAGTTGAATAGTTCATTCCTGATGCACATGAATCCATTAATGTTGGCGCAACAACAGCATATTGTTCCTGCATAATGGCCGGGATGGTGTTGATGTATGTCCAGACTTCGCCATCACGATTCCATACAAAATATTTCCCATCGGTATTTTCAAGTTTAAGGATTTCCGAGGGATTGTCAAGAACAATGGTATTTTCACCAAAGATTTCATCCTGCCTCCACAGGGTATAAAAATTATCCGGTGCGTATGTTTCATCCAAAATAGATTTGTACCACACTGCCTGCACTTGCCTGCCCTGGTCGTTGGGGACATCGTTGATGCTGCTAAAGTATGGCGCATCAAACAAAGGGATTTCAACGGTAATGTAATCCACTTTGGTTTCAGTGTCTGTATTTGTTCCATCTGAAACCGTAAGAGAAACTGTGTAAAGGCCGGGTTCGGTGTAGGTGTATTCAGGATTTTGTTCTGTGCTACTATTTCCATCACCAAAATCCCATTGCCAGGAGGTTGGAATGCCAGAGGTTAGGTCAAGATATAATGGGCCAATTTGATCATGGACAAGATAGTTAGGGTAGGGTGTGCCATCAGTTGAATAATGCACCATATACTGGCGGATACTATCGTAAAAGTACTCGCCATTTCTTGTCAGCATAAAAGTTTGATCCTCTTGGATACCCATGCATGCTATCCATTCTTCAATATCTGAGAGTGCTTGCAGATCTGTCCAGTCGGCAATGCTATAATTCATACCAAATTCGTTTTGGATAGCAGCCACCAAATCATCCGTTTCGGTATATGTTCCATTGGTGATTATTAGTTCATCGCACTCAGCGGCATCATTTAGTTCAATGGAGATATTATCTAACCAATTGTCATTTTCAGTTGTCGTGTAGGCAATAAAACTCACCTCCTGAATCCCATAAAATGTATAAGATGGTACTAATTGCTGAATGGTGAATACTTTTGAATAATATGTTTCTCCGGTTGATTGAATGTTGCTGTTAAATGTCAGGTAATCCTCCCCAATTTCAATTGTATAGTGGAAATCAGATAAGACAATTGGAATATCTTCTTCATACACAACTACTCCTTCAATTCCATTATAATATGTTATTTTAAACCTGTTGTTTTCCTGACCAAAATTATACTCGGCTGTTTGTAGGTGAACCCTAATAATTTCAACATTATTAAAACTAAATTCCAATTGGTTGCACATTCCCCAATAAGTATAAGCTAAATTACCATCCCATTCGAATGTCATATTATTTGTACCCTCTGGAACAGCACCTCTCCTCACCAGTCCGCCGGAAGCTCCATTTCCATCACTATTATCAGCAATAAGCTTTCCGTCCGATAAATACACAGGTTCATTTTTCACTTCAACCTCCCAACCTTCCGGTACATTATTATCATCCAAATTATAAAATTCGTTGGTGAAATATTCAACTTTGTCATTCTTTGCCAGTATTTGTTGGTTCAGACCATACCACGAACCAAGATACAATGGGCCAATCTGATCATGGACGAGGTAGTTTGGATAAGGAATCCCATCAGAAGAATAATGAACCATATATTGCCGGCTTCCAGAATAAAAATATTCACCATTACGGGTTAACATGAAAGTTTGGTTTTCGGGTATTCCCAGGCAACTTATCCATTCTTCAATATCTGAGATAGCTTGTAAATCTATCCAGTCTGCAATTGTAAAATCTGACCCATATTCTCCCAGGATCATACCGATCAGGTCATCGGTTTCGGTATATTGATCTGCGGTAAGCATCAGGTTATCACATTCAACCGGTGTATATGGTGGAAAAACCGTGATGTAATCAATTTTGCATTCTTCATCTGTATTTGTACTATCAGATATGGTCAGACAAACTGTATATTGACCAGTGGTATCATAGATCCATTCCGGGTTTTGTTCTGTGCTAATATTTCCATCACCAAAATCCCACTGCCAGGAGGTTGGAGTTCCAATTGAAAGGTCGGTGAACTGAACTGTTAAAGGTGCGATTCCCTGGGTTGGGTCAGCACTGAATTCAGCAAGAAACCCCCCTTCGTTTTTCGCAAGGATTTGTTGGTTCAGACCATACCACGAACCAAGATACAATGGGCCAATCTGATCATGGACGAGGTAGTTTGGATAAGGAATCCCATCAGAAGAATAATGAACCATGTATTGCCGGCTTCCAGAATAAAAATATTCACCATTACGGGTTAACATGAAAGTTTGGTTTTCGGGTATTCCCAGGCAACTTATCCATTCTTCAATATCTGAGATAGCTTGTAAATCTATCCAGTCTGCAATTGTAAAATCTGACCCATATTCTCCCAGGATCATACCGATCAGGTCATCGGTTTCGGTATATTGATCTGCGGTAAGCATCAGGTTATCACATTCAACCGGTGTATATGGTGGAAAAACCGTGATGTAATCAATTTTGCATTCTTCATCTGTATTTGTACTATCAGATATGGTCAGACAAACTGTATATTGACCAGTGGTATCATAGATCCATTCCGGGTTTTGTTCTGTGCTAATATTTCCATCACCAAAATCCCACTGCCAGGAGGTTGGAGTTCCAATTGAAAGGTCGGTGAACTGAACTGTTAAAGGTGCGATTCCCTGGGTTGGGTCAGCACTGAATTCAGCAAGAAACCCCCCTTCGTTTTTCGCAAGGATTTGTTGGTTCAGACCATACCACGAACCAAGATACAATGGGCCAATCTGATCATGGACGAGGTAGTTTGGATAAGGAATCCCATCAGAAGAATAATGAACCATGTATTGCCGGCTTCCAGAATAAAAATATTCACCATTACGGGTTAACATGAAAGTTTGGTTTTCGGGTATTCCCAGGCAACTTATCCATTCTTCAATATCTGAGATAGCTTGTAAATCTGTCCAGTCTGCAATTGTAAAATCTGACCCATATTCTCCATGGATCATACCGATCAGGTCATCGGTTTCGGTATATTGATCGGCAGTAAGGATCAGGTTATCACATTCAACTGGTGTATAAGGTGAAGTTACGGTTACGTAATCTGACTTACATTCTTCATCCGTGCTTGTGCCATCAGATACAGTCAGGCAAACTGTGTACTGCCCAGGGGTTTCATAGATATGTTCCGGGTTTTGTAGGTCCGAATCCATCACTCCGTCATTATCAAAATCCCATTGCCAGGAGCTTGGAGTGCCAATGGAAAGGTCAGTGAATTGAACCGTTAAAGGCGCAACTCCCTGTGTAGGACTTGCACTGAATTCAGCTAAAAAGGTGCCTGCATTTTTTGCAAGTATTTGCTGGTTCAGACCATACCACGAACCAAGATACAAAGGCCCGATCTGATCATGGACAAGATAGTTTGGATAAGGTAGTCCGTCAGAAGAATAGTGAACCATGTATTGTCTGATGCCATTATAGTAATACTCCCCATTTCTTGTTAGCATGAAAGTTTGGTTTTCAGGTAACTCCATACAGTTAATCCATTCCTCAATATTTGTGATTGCTTGAATATCTGTCCAGTCGGCAATGCTATAATTCATACCAAATTCGTTTTGGATAGCAGCCACCAAATCATCCGTTTCGGTATATGTTCCATTGGTGATTATTATATTGTTGCACTCTACTGGTGGAGTGGAGTTTGATAAAAAGGAGAATAAATTTATGTGATATTGAGTATTGTCTCCTTCGGTAATATCTGTTTCATAAACATTTCCACTTGAACCAGGATCACGGAATGATCGCTGACCATACCATAACACTACTTTCCCTGTGCCGAAATTCCGCGTAGCCAAAAGATTGTTATCGTTAGTATCATCTCCAATCACTGACCAATTATCATCTGCTTCAAAAGCGGCACCCACATCACCAACAATCGAAGATAAACCATCTGTGATCGGATGATCACCAAATTGAGTAGCTGACAATTCGATTAATGGCCAGTCAAAACCTGAGCTTCCCCCATCATTACCAGATACTGTTAACCCAAATTGTGATAAAACATTTTCATATCCACGTCTGGATGAGATATACAGGTAACCTCCATTTTCCACAAAGCTTGCTACATCGATTGCCTGGGATTCTGTAAATAATTGATTACCATCCCAGGTTTGTCCTCCATTAAATAATGCTAATACACTTTTTGCTTCTAAATTTGATGAAGTAATATTTTGAATATCCGTATCCTGAATAACAAAACCAGCACCGGCAATAATCTCTCTAATATTTGTTGAATTTGAAATCCCTGTTGCCAGCAAATCTCCAAAGTTACTTGAACCAGTTCCTGTAATAGACGCTATAACATTGTCTGAAATTATTACTATATCCAGTTTTCCATCAAGGTTGTTATCTGAAACAACACAACCTTTAATAGCCCCTTTTGTTTCAAGAGTATATTCCCAAACAGTTTGCAGGTTAATATCCAAGGACATTATACTGCCTTCATCCTTGTTGTAAATAATAATTTCATTATTCCCATCTCCGTTAAAATCTGTTATGGTCTTAAAAGCATAGTTTGATGTGCTGAAATCCATACTTGAAATTAGATTTAATTGATTGTCCAATACAACCAGATTGGAAGTAACATTAGTAATCCAATTCAATGCAACCACTTCACTTGTTCCATCACCATCTAAATCTCCCCATCCAAATTCAAAATAGGCATTTGGTAATCCATCATAAGTGTATTCAATTGTGTCGCCAGGACTTGATAGATGGATTCGGGATGTCCCCGTATAAGATGAATTATAGCTTTTTAGGGTAAGCAATTTGTAACTACCATCATTTTCAAGGTCAACAAACATATTTCTCTGATGGCCGTTACTTCCTCCATAAGTGTATTTCTGTGTGAAAATGGAATCCCCATTCTCATTTATTATAATCGTATAGGTGTCATTATCTGTAGTTTCATTACCACTTGCACCGTTGTGGGGTGTCCAGTTTGGAAAGGAAAGCTCATTTAAACCATCGCTGTTAAAATCAGCTATTGAAATTCCGGCAGCATAGGCGGGACCTACATCATAATTCCAGGTTTCTTCACTAGTATCCAGGTTCCACCTAGCAAACCCGCGAGGGCCGCCCCCATATCCACTATTGTATGCAACAATTAAATCATTGTTAAGTACAGTAAATGGATACATGGCCATATCACTTGACACATCTTTTATCAGTTCTTTTAAAAGGATGCCCTCACCATCATAAATTCTCGCCACTCCTTCACCATAATTAGAATTACCTCTTGCATAAGCGACACCAATATCTAAACTACCATCATTATTAATATCTTCCAGTATATTAACAATTGAACTGTTTTGTCCGGAAACGGAAATATCCTGTGCAAGTAATAGCTCTCCGTTTGCAGAATAAATATAGAGTGTGTCACCGGCTACAAAAACTACTTCAAGATATGAGTCACCGGTAACATCACCAGATAGAAGCTGGTAGGAGTTGGCAGAAGTTCCCGAAAGATTTGTTTGCCAATCCAGATCTACACCTTCGGATGAAACTGTTGAACCAAATTCATAAAAGCTGCTACCGGCAATATCATTTAGCCGGTGCGTCCAACCTTTTGCTGCTTCTTTTGTTTCACCATTTGTTTGCTGTGCAAATGCTATTTGACTAATCGCCAAAACACAGACAAATACTAAACTTAATAATAGTAAATTTTTTCTTTTCATAACATTAGAATTTTAAATTAGAATTGTGGGGTAAATCTAATTCTGAAATTCAGCAGGAATATATAATCAGGTACTTATTTCGTGAACACCCCTGATTTTTGTGTGAATGGAGAAAAAGAGTGCAGTAGTTTTGGAATTCTCACATAGCTTATGTTTTTCGATAAGGTAATTGCATTTTATTGAAATCTGTGGCGCGGCATAAAATAGATTTCTCATCTGCCGTTGGCGATTGTTAATGATACCCATTTGTAAGAAGCTGGATTTTAATGTTTAAAATAGATTTCTCAGTCGCTACACTCCTTCGAAATGACCGGGCTGGTGTTGTAGATATGGGGAGTTTAGGGTGGGCGCTTTGCGCCCACCCTAAACTCCCCAAACAATATGCTAACCTGGTCATTTCGACCGAAGGGAGAAATCTATTCCGTATTGTCATTATACTTTGAGCCACATCGGTGGCTTGGAACTCGGAATAACAAATATTAGAATATACATTTGTGAGATGATGTAGCTGGATTAAAAACTCGTTTCAACCACGTTCAAATATTTTTGGGCAACCTGTAAAAGCACTTTCTTACCCTCAACATCAAGGGTCAACATTCGTTTTTTGCGATCCAGCTCGCGCATGTAACGTAGGTTTACACCTGCCGACCGACTGATGCGAATAAATTGAGATTCGGGCAAAAGCATAATCACTTTGGCCAGCAAAAGGGTAACGACTTTTGTTTGCCCGGAAGCGAGGAACAATTCGGAATAATTGCCTTCTGCAACAACATATAAGATTTCTTCTGTGTCGAGATAAATGCTGCCACCACGGGTGCTGAACCTTACTTTTTGAAGGGTATGATTTTCTTTGCGTTTGTTCTGCTCCATGGCCTGGAACCTGTAGATTGATTTTTTTAACTGAACCGGATCGATGGGTTTAACCAAATAATCGAAAGCCTCATGCCGGATGGCCTCGATGGAATATTTTGGGTGGGCGGTCTGGAAAATAATGGTGGTGGACAAACCAAGTTGCTTGAGTTCGTGAATGAACTCGAAGCCATTTTTTCCGGGCATATCAATATCCAGAAAAACAAGATCGGGCAGACGGTTCATAATCTTTTCTATCCCCTGATCTACACCGGTAGCTGCATTGATTTCAGTGATCTCTTCGAAATCTTCGAGCAGGCAGGTCAAAATGTCAATGGCATCGGGAACGTCATCAATGATTAGTACGCTCAAAGCTTTCTTGTTCATTAGCGAGGTCAATTGAATATTAAGAAAGACAAAGATATGAAAGATTTACCGTGAAGGGTGTTTTTGCCTTTATTGTGGCTAAATATTATGTTGATATGCTGGGAAAAAAAATGGCCTATCATATTTATTAGAAATCGTCCTCCTTTCTTCTAACCAAAATAAGGTAATAAGGTTAATTTTAAATATTTGATAATTATTGTACTAAGGTTTGGGAGCAGAAAAAAAATAAGGTTTTTTGTCTATAGTATAAGTAGTCCACAAAAATAAAACCTTATCCTTTTCTCCAACCTTAGTACAAAACCATGCCCCATGAACCATAAACCTTATTACCTTATCATGGTCATGATTAATTACGGAAGTATTGAATTAAATCATTGAAAAACAACTAATGGGGCAGGAGTTCTGGAATTGAACTCATAAAACATGGCTCATAAAATATGAGCCATGTTTTATGATATTTTCATACCTTTGTGAGAAATTCATATTATGAACCCATTCACATTAAAGTACAATCCTGAATATTTTTGCGACAGGGAAAACGAAATCCTTCGATTGAACGATAATATTTCCAATGGCTTAAACACTTTGGTTCACAGTCCACGCCGATTAGGGAAGAGTGCACTGATAAAGCACTTATTTCATCAAATGGAGAAAAAGAAAACTTTTGAAACTGTATTTGTTGATCTGTTTGCTACTCAAAACCTTGATGATTTTACCAAAACCCTTGGCGAAGCCATCTTACAAAAATATCATTCACGAAACATTATTACCGGAATTAAGAACCTGTTTAAGGGACTTCATGCATCAATCACCTTTTCGGCTGATGGTACACCTAAGCTAAACCTGGGGCTTGGTGAAGGGCAGGTTCAGTCAGGCATTTCTCAACTTTTTGATTATCTTGAGCAAAGAAAAAGGCCTGTTGTTGTAGCTTTTGATGAATTCCAGGAAATTGCTGAATATCCTGAAAAAGCAGAAGCACTATTAAGAGCTCTTATCCAAAACCTACAAAATGTGACTTTCATTTATTCGGGAAGCTCAAACCATATTTTGCAAAATATGGTTTATGGTGCAAAACAGCCGTTTTTCCAGAGTAGTGAGAGCCTGGTGGTTGATAAAATACAACATGATAAATACAGCGATTTTATTAAACAGTGCTTTAAAAAATTCTCCAAAGAAATCTCAAGCCCTGCGATTAAACATTTTCTTGAATTTACCGAAACACATACGTATTATACCCACCTGATTTGCAACCAGGCATTTTACAAATCAAATGATTTTCTGGACAAGTACGAAGCAATTGAGATAAGCAATAATTACATCGAAACACGAAAAGTTGATTATTTCAATATCTATCATTTACTTCCCCTGAACCAGAGAAATATATTAAGAGCTATTGCAAAAGAAGGTATTGTACAGAAGCCATCGGCAGTAGATTTCCTGATTAAACACAAACTCCCATCCAGTTCTTCAAGCTTGCAGGCCCTCCATGCACTGGTTGAAAAAGAAATGATATACCGTAGTGTTGACGGATACAAATGTTACGATGTTTTTTTCAGGCGTTTTCTTGAAAGGTATTTTTGATAACGAAACTATATTCTGAGTTTCAGAACTCTTGACATGGCTTTTGTTTTCAAATGGGTTATTGGCATTTGAAGGTAATCCATATCCTCGCATAAAACAGATTTCTCCCTTCGGTCGAAATGACAAATAAAGGAATATACATATGAGGGGGGATGAAGAGCGGCCGCTCTTCATCCCCCCTCACCATCAACGCTGATGCCTTGTCATTTCGAAGGAGCTTACGACTGAGAAATCTGATTTGCGTGACAACACTTATATGTTGAGCCTGGAGTTTTAAGTTTTACCTTTCACTTTTGCGGTATAAAAATCTGCACCCTTGTCCCTGCCGGTTTTCCACTTTCAAGCAAATCAACTACCTTAAAACTAACATAGGTTTTCTTCAAGCGATTGTACAGTTCGATGATCTGGTGTATAATTTCCATTCCTTTGCCCGTAGAACCGGTGGATACTTCGCCGGCTTTCTTTCGCCCAATGCCATTGTCTTGTATAATAATTTGTATTGCACTCTTTTCTTGTGAAACCTCAATTACAATTTTTCCCTTGCCATCGATTTTATGCGCCAAGCCATGCTTCACAGCATTTTCGGCAAAAGTCTGGATGACCATTTTTGGAATTTCAGTTTTGGCAGGATTTTCAACCCGGTTATCAATCTCAAACTCAAAGCTATCGCGGAATCTGAATTGCTGCAACCGAAGGTAGTTTTCCACAAAGTCGAGTTCATCTTTTAAGCTAAGCGAAACTTTTTGGGAATTTTGCAGGGTGTCACGTATTAAAGAAGTTAGGTTGATTAGGAATTGATAGGATTGCTGTTTTTCCTGGTTGCTTTTAAAAATCACTGCTCCGAGGCTATTGATGGCATTGATAATAAAATGGGGATCTATCTGGTTTTTGATGGTGAGCAATTCCAGTTGGGCAACTTTTTTTTCCTGCTCAAATTTGCTTTTCAAAGCCTTTCTCTGGAAATACATGACGATGTAAAAAATGAAAGATATTATCAGATAGATTCCAACATAGATAGGGTATTGCCAATAATAGAATGGGTTCTGAAAATATTTGAAATAATAAACAAAATCGCCATTATGAATAGTGAAATTGGCCGAATTGTCCTGAAATCTGCAAGGGGTTAGAATGTAGCCCCCAAACATATCTTTAATTTCCACTTTTGCAGGATGTTTGAAATCAGGGGTGTAAAGTAAAGCGTACTCTTCTCCTTCCTGCCAGTTAAATATTTCGTCCGAGCCATCAAAATCCAGGTCAAATATTTTAAAATAATGAAACTTAATTTCAATGACTTCCTGAAAATCCAACTTCTCATCAACCTGGTAAAATGTATGCCCCTGCCTTAAATACAAAACCTGTTTATTCTTTTCCTGTTTTTGGTAAATACCCACTTGATATGATTTCAATAAATCTTTTGAGGCGATTTCAATCCCTTCAAGGTTGTACTTTTTTAGTTTATTAATTTTTTCGTTTTGGCCTGCCCTGAAAACAGTATAAATAAATACTTCATCATCTTCCTGTTGCAGGAGCGCAGCAACTGCCGAGGTAAATCCCGGGTTTTCGATGGGCGGAAAAACAAAGTCCAGGTTTTTATCTAAAACAAACAGCCAGGAGCTGAAATCGGTAAAATCGACCCGGTACATCATAGAATCTTTAACATTGCCAGGTGCCGAATTAGATCCATAAATAAAAACATCTTCATTTTTTCCTGGTAACATGCCACTAATAGAATAGCCAATTGCAGAGGTTTTACTTTGCCAAAGTGTATCATTCATAATATCGTAAGCAAACACAAAGCGGGGCGTGGCACTAAAGGCTCCAATTACAGACCCAAGCAACTCATTGTATCCATCGCCATTTAGGTCGGAAATGATGATTGATTTGCCAAAAAGGATATCCGGTGATTCGTTGTGGTAGTTAAATTTGCAAATAAATTTTTCGAGAAAGAAGCCATTCCTGTTAAATGCATCCAGTCCGTTCAGGAACAATGAATCGTTGCTGTAGGTGTAAAAATATACTTCTTTTAAACCATCATTATCAAAATCGCCAAAATGCAATTCCTGATTACTAATCCATTTTTTTGAGAGATTGTACTGGTTTATTATATTCGACCGCCCTTTTGCCGAACAGTCGGTATCAATTTGTACTGCAGGTGCATCGGTAAGACTGTCATTTGGAGATTTGTACATGCTGTAATGCAAATTAATAAACTCGCTAAACGAATCGTTGTTCAAGTCCTCGTAATACACTTTTGAGGCATGATGGAAGAAGTATTTTTTGTAGATAAGCTCGGTTTTGTATTTATCAAAAAATGGCGGTAACAATAAAACCACCAGTATGCTTATGGGCAAAGCAATAAAAAACGGATTAAGTAAGATTTTTTCGGGTTTTATCATCGCAAGATTTATTGTTAACAAAAAAACATCTTTTACGAAGAACACCTTGCGAAGGTAATGTTTTTAGGGGATTGTAGTCACCCCGTGAATAAGTCATGAAACTATTTCTGCTTCCAGGAGTTCGGCTTCAATCTTTGAGGGGATTCACCGGATGACTTGCTGGATGTTTCAGGGGGTAAAACCTAACAGGTTTTTGTTCGTTAGCCTTGCTTTACTTTTTGAAAGCAAAACATCCACTTTGGGAGTAAACCTGTTAGGTGGGGTGTTAAATCTGTATTTTACTTTTACGTCCCAGTTATTTTATTTTCCTCTTTAACTCTCCTTTCATTCGATTATCATTTTCATAAAGATAGATTTCTCAGTCCCCGAAGGGTCGGGGCAGGCTGTTGCGCTCCATCGAAATGACAAAGCTCATGAATATCAGGTAGGGAAAGGGAAAGCGGGCGTAGAGCGCCCGCTTTCCCTTTCCCCCAAACCAATAAACTACAACCTTGTCATTTCGACCGAAGGGAGAAATCTCTTTGCAAAAACCCTTGAAAAAATTCAAAAAGCGGAACGAAAAGGTATTTTTTCCTATAAATCTTAATAGCCACATAAACAGAAAGATACAATTTTCAAAAACCAATTTTTAACACCCCACCTGTTAGGTCTCCAAATTTTACTGTAACACCAGCTTTTTCACATTTTTCCTTTTTATTGTTCGCAAGCTACTTTTTGTCGTAGCTTTCTTTTTTAGTCTGGTAATATTTCTGAAGCACAAAAAATGCTTTCTTTTTATTTCCTTTATCAGAGATAATTCCTTTGCGATTCCAACCATCCTGTATCTCCGGCAGGAGGCGGCGCGGGGAACGAAAATCGGCCAAAATCCAGGGAGTCATGCCCCGAAGTTGAGGTATCTTATCCAGCATGTTGATGTTTTGCATATATAAATCCTCCTGAAATTCTTCGGTCCAGCGGGTATCTTTTGTGCCATGATAACCGTACAGGGCACCTCCTCCAAATTCGGAGATAAAAATCGGTTTATTAAACCTGATGTCAAATATAGCTGTTTCGCAAGCCTCCGGAAGTCCGGCGTACCAGCCAATGTATTGGTTAAAGCTGATTACATCAACAAACTCCTGCAAAGGATCTTCGATTACTTTGGTGTTTTTTGTACCTTCCAGGGTATGAACCTCCAAGGCAGCGCTTACCAAACGGATTGAATCGATACCGCGCGTTGTGTTGATCATATTTTTAAGAAATTCTGTTCTTTCGGGTGATACCGGGGTTTCGTTGGCCATGGACCAGATGATGACCGAAGCCCTGTTTTTATCACGAAAAATCATGTCGGTAAGCTGATTTTCTGCATTTGCATAAGTTTCTTCATTCGTCCACTGGATAGTCCAATACACCGGAACTTCCGACCATACCATCAAGCCCATTTCATCGGCAACGCGAATCATATTTTCGTTGTGCGGATAATGAGCAAGCCGCACAAAATTACAGCCCAACTCTTTGGCCCATCCAAGCAAGAGGCGGGCATCTTCTTCGGAATGGGCACGTCCTCCGCGGATGCCATTTTCTTCGTGAATGGAGATGCCCCGCAAAAACACCGACTTCCCGTTAACAAGAATATCAGCGCCCCGTGTTTCCAGGGTTCTAAAACCAATGTTGTCGGTCAATAACTTGTTGTTGTGAATTAAATTAAGCTCATAGAGGTAAGGGTTTTCTGGCGACCAAAGCCTTAAGTTTTCTGTGTTGATTTTAGTTTGTGCTTTGCCCTCGCTATCTGTAGTACAACTTTCCTTAATGTCAGCTTCCGGAATTTCAATTAAAACCGATTGATTGGCCTTGTCAAGTCCGTTTAACGTTACTGAAACCTGAATGGTATTTTTATCACTTCTCGCCAACTGGATATAATAATCCTGGATGAAGGTGGCAGGCACTTCCACGATATTCACATCGCGGGTCAAACCGCCGTAGTTCCACCAATCGGTATTTATGGTCGGAACCTTTTCGAGGCCCCGGGTATTGTCAACCTTTACGATAACAAAATTCCCTTTGGGCTTGAGTTGCCCTGTAATTTCGTAACTGAAACCTGTAAAACCTCCAACATGCTTTCCCAGCTTTTTACCATTCAGGTAAACATCGGCCTCGTAATTTGCCGCGCCAAAATGGATAAACTGCAGGTTTCCGTTTGAAGGTAAATCGTAGTCGAAGGCTTTGTAATACCAAACAGAACCTTCGTAATAAAAAAGTTTTTCCTTTTGTGAGTTCCAGTCGCCGGGGACTTCAATATCATCGGATTTATCAAAATCATACTCCACCCTCTCCGAAGGATTTTGTGCTTTATGGTTAAGGAAAAGCGATTCGGAAGTGCTGGGATATTCCTGTTCATCGCGTACCTGCCTGCGATAGTCATAGTAACCGGTTTGATAGGGATCAACAACATATTTCCAGGTTCCGTTTAAGGCTAAGGAAACACGGTTGTTTATGTTTATGATGTTAATTTCCTGGGCTGATAATATGGTGGTAGCGGAAACCAATACAATGGAGATTAAAATGGAAAGTTTTGTTTTCTTCATAATTATAAAAATTGCTAAAGACCTATTTTGGGTTTTATTGATAAGACCAGTCTAAAAAGCCTTAAAACCCCTAAATCCCCTGAAGGGGACTTTCCAAGTTCTATTCCAAAGAGACCTAAGTTTATTGAACCATTTTAAGTAAAAATGGATAAGATAAAACCACAAAGGGAGACCAATCCCCAGAAAAAGAAGACCAAATTCGCCTTTTGAAAATCCAAATATAAGTTTTAGGATTTTAACTTTTTGTGATGTTTTGCTGATTATTTGGGTTGTGCATACCTCCAGCCCTTCTTTAGCTGTTCCGAAAGCCCGGCAACAATCGTTTTATTTACAGGATCGGCTGCTATATTTTTATTTTCCTGTGGATCGGTATTATGGTCGAATAACTCGTTGCAGATAAAAGCGCCGGCTTTATTTTCTTCCACATTCCAGTTGTACCATTCCACATAGCGATATTGATCCGTTCGGATGGCATAACCCATTTGTTCACCATCAACAGTTTTTGTGCGCCCGTAACGCCCCAGGAGGAATTGGCTGAAAGCACCCGTTTTCCAGCTTGCATCAGGATTTTCAAGCAAAGGGACGAAACTCGTTCCCTGCAAATGTTGGGGCACGGGCAACGCTGCCATTTCGCAAAGGCTTGGATAAATATCCACAAACTCAGTTAATGCCTTGCTGTATTTCCCTTTGGCTTTTACGCCCTGCCCGCTGACAATCATCGGTACCCTGGTGTCGATTTCATAGTTTGTTTGCTTGCACCATCCATTGTGTTCACCGAGTTTCCAGCCATGATCGCCCCAGAGAACAACGATGGTATTTTCGGCTAAACCAAGTCTTTCCAGCTCGTTGAGGAGCCTGCCTATTTGTGCATCGGTGTAGGATACGCTGGCATAGTAGCCGTGCTTAATTTCCCGCTACCTGTTCTCATCCCAGGGTTCTTCACCGGGCAAGGGCAGGTCGTTACAATCGGAATACCCGCGCAACTCGGCTTCACCATGAACCAGGTAAGCCGGGGTTCCTTCGGGCACAAATTGGTTTTTCGCCAAAGGAATTTCGTTTCTATCGTACATGTCCCAATATTTTTTGGGGGCATTAAAAGGAAGGTGGGGCCTGTAGTAACCCACCGAAAGGAAAAAGGGCTTATTTGCATCTTTTAATTCCTGCAGAATTTCAATGGCCCGGGTCGTCTGAGCGCCATCATAATAAGCATCATCATCGGCATCAGCCATTTCGGTGGCATTGGCTTTAACATACCAATGTCCCAATTGGTCAATCCTTGATTTGCCGGCTGCCTTCAGGTTTTCAATTTTTTTATTTTGGATTTCCAGATTATCATCGTTCAAATAAACTGCATCGGGGTCAAAAGGAAAGCCATCGATATTTTCAGGTGTAACTGACCAAGATATGGTGTCGGGATCGTTATTGTGGAAAACTTTGCCCAGTCCAATGCATCTGTATCCGTTTTGTTTAAAATACTGGGGCAGGGTTACAACATCAGGAAGATTTTCCCGGAAAGATGTTTGCAAGTCCCAAACCCTTATGGAATCGGGGCGAAGCCCGGTAAGCAAACTGGCCCTTGACGGGTTGCACACCGCTTGCTGACAATAAGCCCGGGTAAAAGTAACCCCCTGCCCGGCCAGCCGGTCGATATTTGGCGTTTTAATAAATTGATCTCCGTAAGCACCTAACTCAGGCCGCAGATCATCAACCGGGATGAAGAGAATATTTGGCAATGTTTTTTTTTGGTTGTATTAGTGTGCTTGTTTTTTATCGGTTTGGCTATTTGGAATGCGGGATTAAAAGGGATGAGCTTTCAATTTGCATTGAAATCCACATTACGTATGAGCCTTTGTTACAAACTGGCTTTTTATTTTTAGCAATTTATTTTTCATATTTCCACGAATTTTGTTTGGTCAAAGCGATGGCAAGACATACTCTTTTGCAATTTTTAATGATTTCCTTGGCTCGCGTGAATTGCAAATGTGTATGGCTTTATGAGGTGGCTTCTTCCACAATTTTTATTTCGTTTTCTGTTAATCCGTATAGTTTATATACCATTTGGTCTATTTCGTTATCTGTATTATCTATCTCGCTTTGTATATTTTGTGCTTTGGCTTTTTCAGTTTCAAAATAATCTTCCCACTCTGCTTCCTCAGATAAACTTAGGTTAAACTTTTTCTTTTTGAGTTCCTTTACAAAGTCATAAAAAGTTAAATTATACCATTTTTGAAGATTTTTAGATAGTTTATCTAAATCAAACTTTCTTAGTATGGTTCTTTGAAATTTAGTTTCTTTGGTATTAAGTTCTTCTTTTAAAAGAATTATTTTGTTTACAAGTGGAGTAATCAAATCTTCTGAGTTTTTAGAATAAAACTTAAGAGGCAATCTCTTCATATAACTTAATCCGTATTTTCTTGCATCTCCCATTTTAATTGGACATACGTCTCTAATTATCCATGATAAAAGTTTTGAGTTAAGCACACCTAAAATGAATTTAATATTTTGTTCATTTTTAAAATATATAGAGTGGCTTGTTCCTCCTCCAAAACTCAAAGACCGATTATCATAAATAAAATTTGGATGATTACCAACATCAAAAAATATCAGTTTTTCCTTTATAATTTCCTTTGGCGGTACTCTCCTCATTATTGTATACCATTCGATACCTTTTTCTTTAATTGTGGTTCGACTATCTTTACGATTTTCTAAAATATTTTTGTTTTTAAGAAGAAATGAAAAAGCATTTGGATATTTACTATTCAGTTCATTTTCAGTTAAAATATTGCTTTCAGAATCATAAGGATATATGATGTACTTATCTATATTTTGAATGCAATATCTCTTATAATTTTCTGGCTTCACGAATGGAAATATTATGTCATTTTCAATCTCATATTTTTTTACTTCTTCTGTACTCAGAATAAAACTATTATCATTTCCTGTAATGATTCCATAGGTAAAATCAGCAACATTCTCTAATAGCTGGCTGTCTTTATAAATCTTATCTTTTAAAGGTTTATCTGTACTAAATTCCCATGATTCGTCAGTATAATCAGAAAAATCAAAAGTATCCCACTTAATTTCATTTATTACAACATCTGTATTTTCTACTTCTTTATATTCAAATATTAAAGAATTGGCTTTGCTAAAATTTAATATAGAGACATAAGTTGATAATCCTTCAAATACAGTTACTTTTGAAAAATCAAGATTCCTTTTCAATTTGCCATGAATTAATTCTCTAATTTTTCTTCCATATTCGGCTTTAAAAAACTGATTCGAAGTGATGAAACTAATTACACCATTTTCATTTATTAATTTTAGGGATTGTTCGATAAATAAAATGGAAATATCTACTCGTTTATAGGCAGAAATCATGTTACTCTTTAGCCAATCAATTACGGAATAATCTAAATTTTGAACTCTTACATAAGGAGGATTCCCAATAATCACATCAAAACCGCCATTTTGAAAAATTTTCGGAAATTCGTTTTGCCAGTTAAAAGATTTCTCTCCAGCTACATTTGGGTCATCGATTAAAGAGTTTCCGCACTTGATATTATTATTTAATGTAGTTAGTTTTCTACCTTTTTGTGCCGTCCTTAACCAAAGAGAAAGTTTGGCAATTTCAACACTTTCTTCATTAATATCTACGCCGAAAAGATTATTTTCTAAAATTGCGTTCTCCACTTCGCTTAATATCATTGCATCACCAAATAGTTTAGCTTGCAATTCGTCAATATATCTATGTTCTGCAATTAGAAATTCTAATGATTGATTTAAAAATGCTCCACTACCACAAGCGGGG
>Ga0307990_1000953_pt1 | contig 24694 bp, 26 predicted proteins | sample EllFjometagen129_FD_203168 | JGI IMG/M metagenome (GOLD analysis project Ga0307990, IMG submission 203168) | Marine microbial communities from Ellis Fjord, Antarctic Ocean - #129 | ecosystem: Environmental > Aquatic > Marine > Unclassified | place: Southern Ocean | collected 2014-10-08
TGCAACGCCTGATTGAGACCATTGAAACCGAGTGCAACCGCAACGAGCGGGCGGCACTGGCCTTCACCCTCATCCAGCGCCTGCGCACACAAACCGACTAAAATCAAACCCCTATCCGGCCCGCTCGTCCGCTCCTCCTTCCAGGCCGGTGATCTCTATAGAGAAGCTGTGGACGGAACGTAGACGCGACGTCCTCGTCGCCTTCCACATCCGCAAAGAAACGCGACGAGGACGTCGCGTCTACGATCAAATTTCCAAGCATTGGAAAACATTTGTTCTAGAGTTCCAAGCATTGGAAAATCCGTTCAACCTGAGGTTCACATTTCCTCTGAGCTGAAGAAAACTTGGTCTGAATGCGGCAAAATTAAAACGAAGACGGTTTGCGGTTTCATTTCTGGACGGCTTCGTTACACTGCTCCGCATGAAAATTAATCCATTCCAAGCATGGCGCCCCGCGCCCGAACTCGCCGAACAAGTCGCATCTGTCCCCTACGATGTGGTCACCACCCCACAAGCCGCAGCTCTGGCCGACGGCAACCCGCACTCCTTCCTGCATGTGGTGCGCGCCGAAATCGATCTTCCAGCAGAAACCGGATCCTACGACGATGCGGTCTACGCCAAGGCGAATGAAAATCTGCAAAAGATGAAAGCCGAGGGCACGCTGATCCGTGAAGAAACCCCCTGCTTCTATCTCTACAGCCAGCAAATGGGCGATCACCTGCAATACGGTATCGTTGCGGGTTGTAACATCGAGGACTACGAGAACGGTCTGATCAAAATTCACGAGAAGACCCGTAAGGTGAAAGAGCAGGACCGCACCCGCTACGTCGACGAGCTCAACGCCAACACCGGCCCGGTCTTCCTCACCTGCAAAGACAGCGAGCTGGTCAGTTGCATGATGCAGAAAATCGCTGCCACGGAGCCGCTTTATAAATTTACCGCGCCCGATGGCATCATCCACACGGTTTGGAAAATCGAAGAAGCCGGTGCATTCGTCACTGCGTTTTCCGAGGTTCCTTCTTTCTACGTTGCCGACGGCCACCACCGCTCCGCTAGCGCCGCCGCCGTAGGTCGTATGCGCCGTGAGGCCAACCCAAACCACGACGGCACCGAGCCCTACAACTGGTTTCTCGCCGTCATCTTCCCCGAAAGCCAGCTCAAGGTGCTTCCGTACAACCGTGTCATGCTCAGCCTTGGCGACCAAACCGCTGACGAATTCACCGCCAAACTGAGCGAAAGCTTCGATATATCATATAATGATATATCTACGCCGGAACAGGCGGGTTCGGTCTGCATGTATATGGATGGCAAATGGAGCACATTGACTCCCAAAGAGGCGATTCCGACCGACCCCGTCGACGCGCTTGATGTGAGTGTGTTGCAAGATCGCATCCTCGCGCCGCTCCTCGGCATCGACGATCCGCGCGAAAGCAACGACATCGACTTTGTCGGCGGCATCCACGGCACGGCCGAATTGGAACGCCGCGTTGATGCGGGTGAAGCGGTCATCGCCTTCTCCCTCTATCCGACCACCATTGAGCAGCTCATGGACGTGGCCGACGCCAACTTGCTCATGCCACCGAAGAGCACCTGGTTCGAGCCGAAGCTCCGCTCCGGCCTGCTGGTCAATACGCTGGACTAGGAAAAGTGGAATGATGGAATAAGGGAGTGGTGGATTATTGGACTCTGCCACTCCTTTTTTTCATTGCAGCCGCCCCGAAGCTTCGGGGCGGAGGCGGGGTCTCGGCCCCCGCCCTACAAAAAATTCCGGCGAAAAACAGCACCCCCTAACGCCCTCAATCCCACAGAGTTTTGACGTGGCGGTAGTCAAGGATTTTTCGGTCAGCGGTAATGAGGGTCAAGTTATGCACCCGGGCGGTGGCGACAATAATCTGGTCCGCTGGATCATTATGGAACTCACCGGGAAGAGTCGTTGATTCAATCAAAACCCGCTCATCTAAATTGACCTTACATATCAGATCCGAATCAAGGGCATTATAAATCCAACGCTCAAGCGGCATATTCAGATCCATCCTGTTTTTCTGCACCAGCTTAGCGATTTCCCAGACTGACATCATACTGATTGCCAGAGGAGATATTTCTTTTTTGAGAACAGTACAGATTTTTTTCGGAAGTCTCGCCGGATCATCCATCATCCAGATCCACACATGGGTATCGATGAGATACCTCATTTGCAAGCATCCCACTCTTCATCAATGGGAGAAACAATGTCGCCATACCGGGAGACGGAGCCCCGCAATGACCCCATATATTCATCCATGGTTTTGGGCCGTTTATCGTCACCTTCCTTAATCGGCGTAATGACCGCAACCGGTTTGCCGCGCTTGGTAACGGTATAAGGTGTGTCGGCCACCTCCCGGATCACCTGCGTACAATGCGCCTTCAGTTCTGTTACAGAAATTTCTTTCATGATATCCCCCTCTTTTCAAATGACTAGTTTAACTGGTCATCTGACAGAGGCAAGCGGTTTCTCATGACGGCATCTTTTGTTTCCGCTGCGGCTCCGCCGGCTTGTCCCGCCATAGTTTATTAACGTCGGCGGAAGGCGTCGCCCTACCCATTCGGCTCAACTCTTTCGATGGGGCGAGGCGTCCCGCCGAGCCGTTCTTCCAAGGTTTGGAAGAGTCCCATACCTCTAGAGGTATGGGACAGCATAGTTTTCCAACGTTTGGAAAAACTAACGAAAAAAGTTCCGGACCTTGGAAAAAAGCAGCCAGCCGCCATTCAATGGCTTCCAAGGGCTGGAAACTTTTCGTAGGCTGACGACATGCTTTCGTTATTAACCATTTTTGTAAGCGCATTTGTCGTGGGGCTGTCCGGTGCGATGGCGCCGGGACCGGTGCTGACGGTGACGATCAGCGAAACGCTCAAGCGCGGGGTTAAAGCCGGGCCGCTGATTGTGCTGGGCCACGCCATTCCCGAAATTCTGCTGCTGGCGCTGATCGGCCTAGGTTTGGGGCCATTTTTTGAACACCCGGTCGTCACCACCGTGGTTCTTTCTGCTGGCGGGCTGGTTTTGCTGTGGATGGGTGTTCAAATGATTATCTCGAATAAACGGACAACCGAGGAGGCTCTGACTGCCACTGGCACCCCTTCACCCTACGGCCCAGTTCTGGCGGGAATGGTGCTCAGCGTCTCCAATCCGTACTGGATTATCTGGTGGGTGACCATCGGGATGGGCTTTGTAACCCAGTCACTGCAGTTCGGCCTAATGGGTCTGGTTTGTTTCTACTGCGGCCACATCCTCTCCGATCTGGCGTGGTTCAGCTTTGTCTCGTTTAGCGTGTCCGCCGGACGTCGACTCTGCCCTCCTAGGGTCTACCGGATTATTTTCATCCTCTGCGGCACGATGCTGCTTGTTCTGGGCATCACCTTCCTGTCCAAAGTCATCATGTAGCCGCGATCCATGATCGCGGAGGCGGGGTCACGGTCCCCGCCCTACAAAAAAAGACCACCCGGTTAAGGGCGGCCTCTGGTTTTCCAATGTTTGGAAAGCAACTGAGCCGGGGCTTGCTAGATTTTCTTGAAGCAGAGCGTTCCGTTGTGTCCACCGAAGCCGAGCGAGTTACTGAGCGCAACGTCAATATTCATTTTCCGGGCGACGTTCGGCACGTAGTCGAGGTCGCAATCGGGGTCGGGCGTGGTGTAGTTGATGGTCGGCGGAGCAATGCTGTCACGAATGGCGAGCGCACAGATAATGGCCTCCACACCCCCGGCGGCACCGAGCATATGGCCGGTCACTCCTTTGGTGGAGCTGACGGCTACCTTGTAGGCTTTTTCTTCGCCGAGCGCTTTTTTGATGGCGAGGGTTTCGCCTTTATCGTTGAGCGGGGTGCTGGTTCCGTGGGCGTTGATATAATCCACATCGTCGGCGGTCAGACCCGCATCAGCGATGGCGAGCTTTATGCCGCGGGCGGCCTGTGTGGCTTCCGCGTCCGGAGCGGTGATATGGTAGGCGTCGCCAGTACGACCGTAACCGGCCAGTTCACAATAAATGGTGGCACCGCGTGCAATCGCGTGCTCTTTTTCTTCGAGAACGATCATGCCTGCGCCTTCGGACATGACGAATCCGTCGCGATCTTTATCGAACGGGCGGGAGGCACCCTTCGGGTCATCGTTTCGACGGCTGGTGGCGCGCAGTGCGGCGAATCCACCGACACCGAGCATGGCGACAGAGGCTTCCGCCCCGCCGGCAACCATCACATCGGCATCGCCGTACTGAATGATGCGTGCGGCTTCACCAATAGAATGCGTGCCGCTGGCGCACGCGCTGGTGACACAAAAGTTAGGGCCTTGAAAGCCGTATTTGATCGAAACATATCCGGAAAGGATATTGGTGATCATCTGAGGAATGAGCTGCGGGGAGATGCGGCGCGGCCCCCCCGCCTTCGCGCGGAGGCACTGAGTGCTCATGAACTGCATTCCGCCAATCCCTGAACTGGCAATCACTCCAACGCGTTCACGATCGACTTTTTCGGGATCGAGACCGGAATTCTCCACCGCCTTGATTGCGGCCACCAGGCCCCAAACGGAAAACGGGTCCATTTTACGAACGGTTTTTTTGTCGATGTATTTTTCAACATCCAAGTCGCGGATCTCTCCACCAATTGTAACGGCATACTGATCGATATCGTCCATGGTTTTCACCTGGTCAATACCGGACTGTCCATTTTTAATGGCATCCCAAAACGTGTCTAGCTCGTGGCCCACCGGCGTAACGACTCCTAAACCTGTAACAACAACTGTACGACGACTCATAATTTAACCTCCGAAGCTGATATGAAAAAATCCGGGAACCCTTAAAAAGTTCCCGGACTTTCTATCACAATCCGTCTTTATTCGCCAAGACCTTTGGATTTGAGATATTCGTTTACAGCACCCACGGAGACGAGCTTCTCAGCATCTTCGTCCGGGATTTCTGCTCCGAATTCTTCTTCGAAAGCCATAACCAGTTCGACGGTATCGAGCGAGTCAGCGCCGAGGTCTTCGATAAACGAAGCGCCTGCAACGACCTGGTCTGCATTCACGCCAAGCTGTTCTACGATGATATCTTTTACTTTATCTTCAAGTGCCATTGTGTTTTCTCCTTATTTGGGCTCCTGGTGAGAGTCCTGTTTAACCTACATAACCATGCCGCCGCAAGTCGAAATCACCTGTCCGGTGACATAACCCGAGGCATTCCCCGCCAGAAAAGCGACCACATTGGCCACATCTTCGGGGTCTCCAAAGCGATTGAGCGGAATCTGGGAAAGCATTTTTTCTTTGACCTCATCATTGAGCTCATCCGTCATCTTCGTGCGAATAAATCCGGGGGCAATCGCGTTGCAACGAATGTTGCGGCTGGAAAGCTCGCGAGCGACCGTTTTGGTGAAGGCAATCACTCCGCCCTTGGACGCGGCGTAGTTGGCCTGTCCGGCATTCCCGATCAACCCGATGATCGAAGCGATGTTGACGATGCTGCCGGAACGTTTTTTCATCATGCCGCGCATCGCGGCCTTGGTGAAGAGGAAGACGCCCTTGAGGTTCACGTTGAGAACGGCGTCCCAGTCGTCTTCGCTCATCCGCATGAGCAAGCCATCTTTGGTGATGCCCGCGTTATTGACGAGTACGTCAATTTGTCCAAAATCTTTTTCGATCGTCTTTACGGTTTCGTTCACCGCATCGCCATGGCTGACGTCGACGCTGTAGCATTCTACGCGACGGCCCAGTGCTTTGACCTTGGCGGCGGTTTCTTCGAGCCATTCGGCTTTGAGGTCGCAGAGTGCGAGGTCGGCGCCGTCGGCGGCGAGTTTCAAAGCAATGGCTTGGCCGATGCCGCGAGCGGCGCCGGTAACGAGTGCTGTCTGTCCATCAAGCTGTCCCATGGAAGTTCTCCCTTGCGAGTGTTGGTTTACGCATCTAAATCAGAAAAGGTGCCTATGTTAGTGATCGAAACGCTTCTGTCAATACGCTTCATGAGGCCAGCGAGGACCTTGCCAGGGCCGCATTCAACGGCCTCTGTAACACCTTGCGCCACAAGGTATTGCACACACTCCACCCAGCGAACCGATCCGGTGATCTGCGCCACCATGTTCGCGCGGATGGCCTCGACGCTCATGTGTGGCACGCCGGTGACGTTCGAAAGAACCGGAACAGAGGGCACATTCAAAGGAATGGTTTCAAGAAATCCGGCGAGCCGGTCGGCGGCGGGCTGCATAAGCGGTGAGTGAAAAGCTCCGGCAACGGGAAGCGGGAGTGCGCGTTTCGCACCAGCCTCTTTGCAGGCGATCGCGGCGGCTTCGATGGCGTCGGCCGTCCCAGACAAAACGGTCTGACCCGGCGAGTTGATGTTCGCAAGCGTGACACCGGCTTCTGCAGCAATCGCTTCGAGCGGTTCACCATCGAGCCCGATCACGGCGAGCATGCCGCCAGGGTTGGCATCGCAAGCGGCCTGAATATATTCGCCGCGCGCCTTGAGTGCGCGCAGGCCATCTTCGAAGGAGATGACCCCCGCTGCGTACAACGCGCCCCACTCGCCGAGGCTGTGACCGGCGGCAAAATCAAATGTCCGTTCCGGCTGTTTTAGCTTGAGAGCTTCAAACGCGGCAACACTGACGGTGAAGATCGCGGGTTGCGTATTATGCGATTTTTTCAGTTCGTCTTCGGGTCCATCGAAGCAGATGGCGGCCATGTCGTAGCCAAGCACTTCGTTGGCTTTTTCAAAAAGGGCATTGCACTCTGGGATGGCATCGGCTAAGTCGCGGCCCATGCCTACAAATTGAGATCCCTGTCCGGGAAAAAGAATAGCTCGTTTCATTTCAGACTCCTTCCATTTCACTCGAACCGCAGAACATCGAACACCGAACGCTGAAGGAATCAAATTTTCCAAACATTGGAAACTTCAACCTTCGAAATTCCTTGTTCGATATTCGTCATTCACTTCCCTTGGTCCACTCCACAATGTTGGCGCCCCAGGTGAAGCCGCCGCCGAAAGCGACGAGAAGCATCAGGTCGCCCTGTTGCACCTCTCCGGACTTCACCACTTCATCCACCGCAATCATCAGTGCCGCAGCAGAGGTGTTGGCATATTTTTCCACATTCATAAACATACGGTCTTCGACGTTCAGTCGTTTGCCGATGGCGTCGATGATGCGGGCGTTGGCTTGATGAGCCACAAAACTTTTAATGTCGTCTGAGGTCAACCCGTTGATCTCTAGCGCGTCCCGCACCGATTGGGTCATCTGTTTAACGGCATGCTTATAGACCTCGCGCCCGCCCATGGTGAGATACTGTTCTTTACGATCGAGCATCTCGTGCGTCATCGGATTCCGGGAACCGCCGCCGGGAGTCTGGAGCAGTGCAGCAAGCGAACCATCGGAGCCAAAGGTCCCGTTCATAACGCCGCGTTTCGCACCGGTAGCGCGCAACACCATCGCACCCGCGCCGTCCCCGAATAACACGCAGGTGTTCCGATCGGTCCAGTCAATGAAGGTGCTCATTTTTTCAGCGCCGATGACCAACGCGGTTTTAACCGCGCCACAGGCAATCTGATTTTTGGCGGTTTCAAGCGCATAGAGCGATCCGGAACAGGCCGCGCCGAGATCATAACAATAGGCATTTTTTGCACCGATTTTTTCCTGCACAAAGCAGGCGGTGCTGGGGAAAAACATATCGGGGGAGAGCGTCGCGACGATCAGAAGGTCCACTTCGTCGGCAGAAATTCCCGCATCGGCCAGCGCGGCTTTCGCGGCCTCGGCGGCGAGGTCGGACGTCGCCTGATCGTCTCGGGCAATGCGACGCTCGCGCATGCCGGTGCGGCTATAAATCCACTCGTCGTTCGTATCGACCACCTTGGCGAGATCGTCGTTGGTTACGATTTTCTCAGGCAGGTATACCCCGGTTCCGATAATCGAAACCGTTTGTAAGCTATTGGGGGAATTATTCACCTTGTTCGGATCCAAAAATTTCGTTGATCTCTTCTTCGATCAAATGATTCAACCCTTGTTCGACCGCCGTGCCCGCCACCTTAATGGCGTTATAGACCGCATGAGAAGAGGAGGAGCCATGTCCGATGATGCAAACCCCTTTTACGCCGAGCAACGGTGCGCCGCCATAGGCTTCGGGATCGACCTTGTCCTTGATTTCCTGAAAGGCTCCGGCGGCTTTCAAAACGCCTGCCGCAACTTTTCGAACCGGATTTTTTGAGAAGGCATCTTTGAACCATTGTCCCATGGCTTTGGAAACGCTCTCGCTGGTTTTGAGAACAACGTTTCCGACAAAACCATCACACACGGCTACATCCACGCGGCCCTCAAACAGATCGCGGCTTTCGACGTTCCCAATGAAGTTGAGGTGTGAGTTTTCCAATAGCTGGAACGCCTCTTTGGTGAACTTGCTTCCCTTGGCCTCTTCGCCGCCAATACTCAGCAAGCCGACGGTCGGCTTTTCGATGTTCAGGATTTTTTTAGCGTAAATGTCGCCCATTGCGGCGAACTCCACGAGCATGGACGCCGTACTATCCGTGGTCGCTCCAGCATCGAGTAAGACGAAGGGGCGATGAATCGAGGGCATCACGGCGGCAATGGCGGGACGATGCACGCTATCGAGCGTCCGCAGACGAAGCGTACAAGCCGCAACGGCTGCGCCGGTGCTTCCTGCAGAAAAAATGGCCCCCGCTTCTCCCTCTTTAACGAGGTTCACGGCCTGCATAATGGAAGAGTCCTTCTTGCGCCGAAGAGACAGCGCTGGGGAATCATCCATTTCGATCACCTGCGAGGCATGACGAACTTCAATGCACTCGGGTGTTTCACCATATTTGGCCAACTCGGCCCGAACGGCGGTTTCGTCGCCGACCAAGTAAAGCTTTTCAATTCCGGGCAGATTGCGGGCGGCCTCGATGGCCCCCTTAACAATCTCCACCGGGGCGTGGTCTCCGCCCATGGCATCAATTGCGATACGCATGATCTAGTCGTCCGAAACGGTGATCACTTGACGACCGTTATATTTTCCCGTGCTCGGGCAAACGCGATGCGGCAACGACGGAGCGCCGCTTTCGCCATCTAAACCGGCGCGCGCAATTTTGCGCTTCATGTTCTGGGCCTTACGGCTCGCCGTTTTGCTTTTCGATACTTTTCTCTTTGGAACAGCCATTTTTATTCTCCTACGTCAGATAAAGGGGGGCATGCTACCCCACCTTTCGTCTGTTTTTCCATTACAAATTCAAATTATCGAGAGCCTCCCAGGCCCCCCTCTTATCGCCATGCGCACAACCGCACGGCCCCTCATTCAACTCTTTACCGCACTGAACACAAAGCCCTTTGCAACCTTCGTCGCAAAGGGGAAAATGCGGCAGATTCAGGAGGATCGCCTCCCGAAGACCCTCTGTGAGGTCCACTTCCTCCACCTCAAGGATGTCGGAGTAGTCGCGGAGGAAACCGGAATCGTTCACGGTTGTCGAGAAAATTTGGGAGCATCTTGCGCAGTGCGCACGAACCTCCGCGGAAACCGCCCCGCGCACAACCAACGTCCCGTCGACCACCTGCACATAAAGCTCGCAACGCACCGGCCCCTCCGCGCGGAAAACGAGGTCCTCTTGCAGCCCAAGAATTTCGGAGGGCGCCTCCCGAGTCAGGCGAATCCCCTCTTCAGGAATCTGGTCTAGTTTAATGAGCATAGGATGATCTCCAGCCGAACGAGTCCGGATTCGTCAGACAGAAAATTTCTCTTTCAGCGCCTGATGCACGCACGGCGGAACAAACTCGGTCACATCGCCGCCAAGAGAGGCCACCTGCTTAATATTGGTCGAGTTCAGGAAGCTGTAATCTTGCTTCGGCATCAGGAACAGCGTTTCGAGATCTGGCGCGAGCCGACGGTTGGTCAGCGCCATTTGAAATTCGTACTCAAAATCCGACACCGCGCGCAGCCCGCGAATAATCACCGCCGCATCCTGCGACCGTGCATAATTCACAAGAAGTCCTTCAAACGGTTGCACCGTCACGTTCGGCAGATATGCCACCGCTTCCTTCACCAGCGCCGCCCGTTCTTCCTGCGAAAACAGCGTATCTTTCCCCGACAAAGCGGCCACGCCGATGATCAGCTCCGGAAAAATACGCGCCGCCCGCTCCACCACATCCACGTGGCCCAGCGTCATCGGATCGAATGTCCCCGCATAAATCGCTTTTTTATCCATCATTTCGCTCCAGAAAAACTACCTTGGTTGAGCCGTACTTCTTTTCCTTACGAGCAGTCCACTCAGAAGGCAAAGTGTAGGAGTCTCGCTTATGCATTTCAAACACCAAAAGCCCCTCCGGCGCCAGCGCGTCGCCGAGCACATCGAGCAATCGCGGCAAATCGACCTCATCGTACGGCGGATCGGCAAAAATCAGATCGAACGGCCCGACCGGCCGCTTGAGATACTCATAGACATCCGCGCGAACCACTTTATAGGTGCCCAAATCCGACGCAGCCGGCTCCAAGGTTTGGAAGTTTTGCTCCAGATTCTTCCAATGCTTGGAAACTTTTTCCACAGCGGTCACGCTCTCCGCCCCGCGGCTCCAGGCTTCGAGGGCCAGCCCGCCCGCTCCGGCGAACAGATCGAGCACCCGCGCATTCGGGACATACGCGACCAGCGACGAAAAAATCGCCTCACGCGTTCGCTCCGTGGTCGGGCGCACCCCAACCTTCGGAACCTTGAAGGTTCGTCCTTTTAAAATACCGCTCGTTATTCTCATGGCGGCGCATCCTACCGTTTGCATCCCCCTGCGACTAACCGAATTTCTTTTTGTTTTTCCGGCGAGGCATGCCCATAATGCGCTCCTTAATTATGAAAGAGATAAGAAACCAACTCAAAGAGGCCAAGCGGATCGTCGTCAAAGTTGGCAGCCGCGTGCTGGTCGACGAAACCGGCAAGCCCGACCCCAAACGAATTCACACGCTCGTCTCCGGGATCGTTGCCGCGCACGACGCGGGCCACGAAATGGTTCTCGTCTCCTCCGGCGCCATCGCCGCAGGCATCGAAGCGCTTGGCATGGAAACCCGGCCCACCGCCCTGCCCGATTTACAAATGGCCGCCGCCGTCGGGCAAACCCGACTGATGAGCCTCTACAGCCATCTGTTCGGACAAAAACATATCAAGGTCGGACAAATCCTGCTCACCGACGATCTGCTCAAGGTCGACGAGCGCCGCACCCATGCAAAAAATACGCTCCGAAATCTGATCGCGCACCGTATCGTTCCCGTTATTAATGAGAACGACACCGTCGCCACCGAAGAGATCACCTTTGGCGATAACGACCTGCTCGCCGCGCTCGTCGCAATCCTCGTCGAAGCCGACGCGCTGATTCTGCTGACCACCACCGATGGCCTGCACGACGAAACCGGCGAACGTGTCGCGTTTATTGATGAAATGTCTGAGGACATCCTCGCGCTTGATAAAGGGTCCAACGGCCACCTTTCGACCGGCGGGATGAAATCCAAACTGCTCGCCGCCGACGAAGCGGCCAAAGCAGGAACCGCAGTGGTTATTGCGGATGGGCAATGCCCCGGTGTAATCCAACAGATCCTCTCCGGAGAAGACATTGGAACCCTCATCACCTGCGGCTAGTTATTCGATATTGGTTATTTGGAAGAAACAACATCAGGAAAAACTTTTGGATCACGAATTTTCGCAAATTCACACGAATTGAATGATTTAGATTCGCGAAAATTCGTGCAATTCGCGATCCAATCAATCCTGTTAAAAAGGAAATTGATATGAACCTGCATGACGAAATGATTTTGATGGGCGAAAAGGCGGTTGCCGCTAGTCGCGAACTGGCGAAACTTTCCACCCAAAAGAAAAATGCGATTCTCGAAGCGATGGCTGAAGAGCTGACCGCGCAGAAAGAGATCATTCAAACCGCCAACGCCAAAGACCTCGTCGCCGGCAAAGAAGCGGGCCTCTCCTCCGCGATGCTCGATCGCCTCGAACTCAACGATGCCCGCATCGCAGGCATGGTTAAAGGCCTGCTTGATGTTGCCGTGCTCGAAGACCCCGTCGGCAACGAAATCAGCAACTGGAACCGCCCCAACGGATTGCAGATTAAAAAAGTGCGCGTCCCTATCGGTGTCATCGCCATTATTTTCGAATCACGGCCCAACGTGACCGCCGATGCGGCCTCGCTCTGTTTCAAAACCTCTAACGCCGTCATTCTGCGCGGCGGCAAAGAAGCCGTGCACTCCAATCAGGCCATCGCCAAGGCGCTGCGCGAAGGCGGCGCCAAAAAGGAACTACCCGCCGATGCCATCCAGTTGGTTCAAACCACCGACCGTGATGCCGTGCGCGAACTGGCCCAAATGACCGGCAAAGTGGATCTGCTGATGCCCCGCGGCGGCGAAAGCCTCATCAAAGCCGTGACCGAAATGGCCTGGGTCCCCGTCATTAAACATTATAAAGGCGTCTGCCACACCTACGTCGATGCCACCGCGGACATCGATATGGCGCTCGCGATTTCCGAAAACGCCAAATGCCAACGTCCCGGCGTCTGCAACGCCATGGAGACCCTGCTCGTCCATAAAGACGCGGCCAACGCGTTCCTGCCCAAAATGATTGCCCGCTTCAACGAGTGCGGCGTCGAACTGCACGGCGACGCAACTGTTCAGAAGTTTGGCAACGATGTGATCGCCGCGACCGAAGCCGACTGGTATGAGGAATATCTAAATCTCACCCTCGCGATTCGCGTGGTCGACAGTGTCGATGCCGCCATCGAGCACATCAACACCTACGGTTCGCACCACTCCGACACCATCGTCACCGCCGACGCCGAGTCCGAAAAAGCCTTCCTCGCGCGGGTTGATTCTGCGGCGGTTTATGTGAACGCCTCGACCCGCTTCACCGATGGCGCCGAATTTGGTATGGGCGCGGAGATCGGCATCAGCACCGACAAGCTGCACGCCCGCGGCCCCATGGGTCTTGAAGAACTGACGACCTATAAATTCGTCATCGAAGGCACCGGCCAAATCCGGCCGTAGAAAAGAGTTCTCTCGCCAAGGCGCAAAGCCGCCAAGTTTTTAGCGTAGACGCGGTGTCCTCGCCGCGTTTTCTTTTCTGGATCGAACGCGGTGAGGACACCGCGTCTACATTTTTTCCAAGGGTTGGAACAAATAAAAAGGGCGCTCAAACGAGCGGCCTTTTTCGCTATCGCTCAGATCCAATCCTTTGGCGCGGTTTCCATCCCTCCACCCCGCTGTGATTCCAAACCTCCGGATGCGATAAATCCACAGCGAAGACGGCTCCATTCCCCTGATTTCCCCCTTGACCGCCTTGCCCCACGGGCGTAGATTCCCATTTTTGCAGTTGGTCTCGATCAGAGAGTGGGCTCCCAGCCTGCTCTTTTTTACTCGAAAGAGGCCGTTGTTTTAAGCTTTTTGACATCGGAGGAAATGATGAACAGCGAATTAAGTGCCGTTGTAGACTATATGGAGCGTGAACGCGGAGTGGACCGCGAAACGATTATCGGAGCGATTGAATCTGCCCTGCAAACCGCTGCGGATAAAAACACAGAGGATGCGGAGATGCTTCGAGTCAACATTGACCGCAAAACGCTAGATATCCATGCCTTCGCCACGAAAAAGGTAGTGATGAGCGTTGATGACCGCTACCGTGAGGTCAGCCTGGCCGAAGCGCGCCGCTCCGAGCCCGAAGCTCAGCTCGATGAAATGATCGAAATCGAATCCACCCCCCGCAATTTTGGACGCATTGCCGCCCAAACCGCCAAACAGACGATTCTTCAAAAAATCCGCCAGGCAGAAAAAAGCCGTGTTTTCGAAGATTACAAGGATCGCGCCGGCGAAATCGTCACCGGAACCGTCCGCCGCTTCGAACGCAGCACCGTTGTGATTGATTTAGACCATGGCGCCGACGGCATGATGCCCTCTAAAGAACGCGTCCCGACCGAAGAGTATGAAGTCGGCGAACGCATCCGAGCCTATATTGTCAGCGTGGAAGATCGCGAGTCCGGGCCGGAAATCCTGCTCTCACGGAGCCACTCGGACTTTGTCCGCCGCCTGTTCGAGCTCGAAGTATCCGAAATTTCTGACGGCACGATGGAAATCAAGGGCATTGCCCGCGAAGCGGGTTACCGCAGCAAAGTGGCCGTGATTTCCCACGACGAACGAGTCGACCCCGTCGGGGCCTGCGTCGGAATCCGCGGCATGCGCGTCAAAAATATTGTTCGCGAACTCAATGGCGAAAAAATCGATATCGTGCGCTGGAGCGACGAAATCAAAAAACTCGTCACCAATTCCCTGGCGCCCGCCCAGCTGAAAGCCGTTGATATCGACGAGCCGACCCATACCGTCACCGTCACCGTAGATGGCGACCAGCTCTCGCTGGCTATCGGTAAGCGCGGACAAAACGCCCGCCTCACCTCCAAGCTCATCGGCTGGCGTGTCGACATCCAAAAAGATGAAGAAGCGATGGACTTTGAAGAGCGCGTCGCCGCCGCCGTCGCCAAACTGGCGCTCATTGATGGCATTGGCGCTGAATGGGCCGAAAAACTGGTTTATGGCGGGTTCCTTAGTGTCGAAGGACTCATGGCCGCCGAACTCTCCGACCTCGAAGGCATCGAAGATGTCACACCCGAAAAGGCTCAGGAACTCTGGGCCGCTGCAGAAAAAGCCTATACGGCGCAACATGGTGAAATTACAGAATGAAAGTTCACGAACTAGCAATTGATTTGGAAGTCTCTGTTGAGGAGCTCCTTGAGATCCTCGGCGATGTGGAGATTGTAGCCGCCGACGGCGACAGCCTGTTGGCCGATCCCGAAGTCGTCATCGTCTGCGACGAACTCGGCTTTGCCTCCATCGAGGAAGCCCGCGCTGCCAAAGAGGCAAGCGCCGCGCCCGCCGCCGCACCGGTTGTAGAAGAAGCGCCCGCCGACGTGTCCGCCGAAGCCTTGGCGAAGGCGGAAGCCCCGGTGGAAGCGGAAGAAACTCCCGACGAAGAAGGGGCCCCGGCCGACGTGTCCGTCGAAGCCTCGACGACGGCGGAAGAGGATGTTGTCGAGGAAGAAGCGCCCTCCACGACGATTGAATTCCCGAAGCCGCAGGTCGTCGTTAAAGAGCTGGCCGAAAAAATGGCGCTCAAACCCAATCAGCTCATTGCCGAGCTGATGAAGATGAATATTTTCGCTTCGATCAATCAAGAGATCGACATCAAGATTGCCAAGAAGATCGGCGACAAATACGGGTTCGTGGTTGAGCATAAGAAAAAAGAGAAGCCAAAACCCAAGGTCGAAGAGAAGCAACCGCGCAAACCCGCGGCCCCGGCCGAAACAGACCGTCCCGAAGACCTGGATATCCGTCCGCCAATCATCACGTTTATGGGTCACGTCGATCACGGAAAAACGTCTCTGGTTGACCGGATCCGCGACACCAAAGTGGTTGCAGGCGAATCCGGCGGCATCACCCAGCACATCGGAGCCTATACGGTTGATCTGGATGCTCGCCAAATTACCATTCTTGACACCCCCGGCCATGCCGCCTTCACCGCAATGCGCGCCCGCGGAGCGAATGTAACCGATATCGCTGTAGTGGTTGTGGCCGCCGACGACGGCGTGATGCCCCAGACGATTGAGGCCATCAAGCACGCACAGGCCGCCGGTGTTTGTATTGTGATTGCAATGAACAAAATGGACCTGCCCGCCGCCAACCCAGACCGCCTGAAGCAACAGCTCAACGAGCACGGCGTAATGGTCGAAGACTGGGGCGGAAGTGTCGCCTGTATGCCCGTCAGCGCAGAAACCGGCGAAGGCATCGACCAGCTTCTCGAACAGATCTCACTCGAAGCGGAAATGCTCGAACTCCAAGCCAATGCGGGCAAACGCGCAACCGGTTTTGTGATCGAAGCACAGATGGAGCCGGGCATGGGCCCGACCGCCACCCTGCTCGTGCGCGACGGCACGCTCAAAGTGGGTGACAATGTTCTCTGCGGCGCCCAATGGGGCCGCATCAAAGCCCTGATCGACTGTCAGGGGAAAAAGGTCCGCACCGCGGGCCCGTCCTACGCCGTGAAATGCCTCGGCCTCATCGGCGTTCCGGGTGCGGGAGATGAGTTCACGGTCTGCGCCAGCGATAAAGAAGCCAAACAGCTTTCGGAAACGCTACTTGCCGATCTTAAATCGGAAACCCTCAACAAAACCTCACGGAGCAAAATCTCACTCGACGATCTCTTTTCCGCAACAGGCACTGGAAAAATCAAAGAGCTTCCCGTCATCATCAAATGCGATGTGCAAGGTTCTGCTGAGGCGATTCAACACTCCCTCGCAGGAATCATTAGCGACAAAGTGAAGCTGAAGATTCTCAGTTGCGATGTCGGCAACATTACGTCGAACGACGCCATGCTTGCCAGTGCATCGAATGCCATCATCCTTGGCTTTCACGTAGCCAAAGAAAACGGGATCACCGCGATCTGTAAAAAAGAAGGCGTTGAAATCCGTCTTTACAGCATTATCTATGAACTGATCGAAGAGATCGAAGCCGCCATGTGCGGGCTTCTTGAGCCGTTGCTCAAGGAAAACTTCCTCGGCAAGGCCGAAATCCGCCAGATCTTCGACATGGGCAAACGCAACAAAATTGCCGGGTGTATGGTCACGGGCGGGAAAATCACCTCACGAGCCAGCATCCGTATCAAACGCGACGACGAGGTCCTCTACAAAGGTACCATCGGCTCGCTCAAACGCTTCCAGACCGATGCCGCGGAAGTACGCGATGGCCAAGAGTGCGGAATTCGCCCCGACAACTTCATGAACTTTGTGGAAGGCGACCTCATCGAAGCCTACACGGTTGAAAAAATCGCCCAGAAACTCTAGGGAGAAACATGAGATATGAATGATGAACTATGAGAGGGAAATACCTCTTTCATCTTTCATCATTCATCTTTCATAATTCATCATGTCAAGCGCACGTATCATCCGGGTTAACGAACTGCTGAAGCGCGAGATCGCTTCAGATATTCTGCGCCTATTTGCAACGGATCGTTTCGATACCGGTGCCATCACGGTCACCCGCGTCGAAACCACGACGGATCTGCGCGAGGCCAAAGTGCATATCTCCATCTTCGAGCACGAGGAGGAGCGCGTTGGGATGATTCGTTTCCTCAACAAACATCGCAAAGAGATTCAGGCGCGCATGAGCCAGAACGTCATCCTGAAGTACACGCCCCGCCTCCACTTCAAACTCGACACCTCCATCGAAGGCGGCGACCGAGTGCTCGGCATTCTCTCTCAACTCGACATTCCCGCAGACGAGGAAAATGAACCGAAGAACACCGAACAAGGAATATCGAATGATGAAGTCTAACTTCCTTCTACATTCTGCGGTTCCTTGTTCGATATTCGACATTCGAGCTTTCCCAACCACTGGCTTTAAACTCAAATCCCGAAACGTTTTATGAGAAAGCGAAACCCGCACCAGGCCGATCCCGACGGCGTTCTCCTAATCGATAAGCCCAAGGAGTGGACCTCCCATGATGTCGTTGCCAAAATACGTAACTCCTTCCAGCTCAACAAAGTCGGACACGGAGGAACGCTCGACCCAAACGCCACCGGCTTGATTATGATCTTGATCGGGCGCGGCACCAAAGTCTCCGCTAAAATCATGGGCGGCGACAAAACCTACGAAGGCGAAATCCTCTTCGGCATCGAAACCGACTCGCAGGATACCGACGGCGAAACCCTCGCCGAAAAAGATGCAAGCGGCGTGACCGAAGAACAAATCCGCACCGAGATGAAAAGCGTGCTCGGCGACCAAATGCAAATGCCGCCCATGGTCTCCGCCATCAAAATAAACGGCGTCGCACTCTACAAGCTTGCCCGCAAGGGACAGGAAGTGGAGCGCGACCCGCGCTTCATTCATATCTACAAATATGCTCTGAACGACTTCACACCGCCACGAGCCACCTTCGAAGTCATGTGCACCAAGGGAACCTATGTGCGCACCCTCGCCCACGATCTCGGCCAGCGCCTCGGATGCGGCGCCTGCCTCTCCGAACTCCGCCGAACAAAATCCAGCGAGTTCGAAATTTCCAATGCTTGGAACCTCGACGAGGTCCTCAAATGGGATCGCGAGGAGTTGGCCAAAAATCTCATTCCCATTAACCAGATTGCCTGATGCTTCGCATTCATAATAGTTCTGACCTGCCGAAAACCGATCGACCCCTCGTCCTCGCGATGGGCTGTTTCGACGGGGTACACATCGGCCACCAGAAAGTCATATCCACAGCCGTCGAGCAGGCAAACGAGCGTGGCGGCGAGGCGTGGGTCTTCACCTTCAGCCCGCACCCGGCCAAAGTCCTCTGTCCGGACAAAGCCCCGCCGATCATCAGTGCCGAACCCTGCCGACTACGCCAAATCGAGGCGCTGGGGGTGCGAGGGGTCATTGAAATGCCCTTCACTCGCGAGTTTGCCAAACTCTCCCCCGACGCCTTTTTAGAAGACCTCTGCCAAAAGGCCCCCCGACTCTCCGGCATCGTCTGCGGACAAGACTGGTCCTTTGGAAATCGGGCCGCGGGGAACTTTCAAACCTTGGAAACCTTTGGTCAGCAACATGGTTTCACAGCAACTGCAGTATCTCCGGTGATGGATGGCGACCATAAAGTCTCCAGCACCACCATTCGCAAGGCGATTTCCGAGGGATCGATTCCGTTGGCTGAAAAACTTCTCGGCCGGCCGTTCAGCCTCTTTGGAACCGTCGTGAAGGGCAATGGGATCGGGCGAGGTCTCGGCTATCCCACCGCCAACATCGACCCCCTCAACGAATTACTTCCAGGGCCCGGTATCTATGCCGCATACACAAGAATCGAAAGTCCAAAGTCCAAAGTCCAAAGTCCAGATTCAGAATCCGAATATCCCACATTCCACATTCCACCTCCTACAATCTCTATCCCCAGCGCTGTCTTCATTGGAAAGCGAGAAACCTTCGGTTGTCACAAACATGTCATCGAATCCTACCTGATCGACTTTGATGGAGATCTCTACGGACAAGAAATAGAGGTCCTGCTCGTCTCGAAAACTCGCGAGGCATGCCTCTTCCCGACCCAAGAGGCGCTGATTGAGCAGATCAAAAAAGATGTTCAGCAGATCCGTGACGTCTTGAGAAACGGCTGACAACCACTCGCCGGCAGGCGCTTCGCCGTTTTATTCTTGTGCCCGCTCTTTCAGGCTGTTATTAATTTCTATGTAGTTTGTCAGACATTGCTAACTAAATGAAAGGAGTTAGGCATGATCCGTTCACGTAAAGTAGTTGTTGTAGGTATCTTCCTTCTAACCGTCGTTCTCGCTCAGGTGTCCTTCGCCGCTGAATCGCTTATGGGAGACCCTGAGGATCCCGTCAAGCTCGCAAGCACAAAGCTTTGGCGCGGAGTGGTTAATACGTTTACCGGAATCGGTGAAATCGTCCGGCAGCCCATTGTTTGCACAAAAACAGATGGCATTGCGGGCGTTCCCGTTGGACTCATCAACGGATTCTTCATGTCTTTCGTCAGAACAGGCGCGGGCATTTTTGAGGTGTTCACCTTCCCCATGCCTTTCGATTACGAAATCGGATACGACAGCATTATGAATCCTGATTATGTCTGGCAGAAAGCCGACTAAACGATCAGTCGAAGGTTGATTCACGGGAATCCCTGCTCCATGAGCAGGGATTTTTTATTGGGTCGAAAAGACCAGACCGCCCCATTTTCCGTCACAGTCACGAACGATTTCCCGACCGCCGAGCTGTACGAATGTATCGGCAACCCCGTCGATCTCCACCTCGCGGATTCCGGTCATAAATAAATAGCGTCCCGCCACGCGCAACAAGGTCGATGCATTGTCGATCAAGAGCGATGAGTAGATATTTGCGCAAACAATATCGTAGGTTTCATCCGGCCACCCGTCCGTGATATCGTGCGGACGAAATTCCGTCTGCTCTGCCACCCCGTTGGCTTCTGCATTTTTAATCGACTGCTCAACGCAAAGCTCATCGAAATCCACACCGAGCGCCCGCTCCGCGCCCAGCCGAACCGAAGCAATCGCCAGAATCCCGGAACCGGTTCCAATATCAAGCATCGTCTTCGCGCCGCTCTGCGGCACAAACCGGTCGAGTTGCTCCAGACAGAACCGCGTTGTGAAATGATTGCCCGTCCCAAAACTCAGCCCGGGATTAATCACCAGCTCCATCCGGTCGCTCTCGCCCGCTAACCAAGGGGGACAGACCCGCAATTGCGACCCAATATCCATCGGCTTGAAATGCTTCTTCCAGCTTTCCGCCCACTCTTCAGCCGCATATTCGCGCACCGCTTTTCCAAGGATGGCCACTCCCGTCGGTCGTTGCTTCGCATCCGCGAAGCCTCTCTCTCTTCGTTCGAGTGAAAAATTCTCCAACGCGCACGCCGCAAGTTCCGCCTCGGTGGTGTCATCAAAATAGATTTCAAGAGCCGTCTCGACCCCGCCGGGCTTTTTCAGCCCGACAACTGTTTTTTCGAGGTGCTCAGCCACCCAATCACTAATCTGTTCTGCATTACCCTGCGCCACAATCAGCGTCAGAATTGCCCCGCCCGTTGGATTTTCAGTTTTCATGGAAAGCTTTTTACCAGAAGGCCGATTCAACTGCAATTGTTGACGCTTCACTTCTTTTTGAGAATACAAAAAGCACGTTCGGAATACCGCAGGTCACACAGAGGAAAGCAAGCAAACGAAGGCACTCGCGAAAAAAACCTTCGTTTGCTTCGTTATCTCCATGTGGAAACAATCCCGTCTATCCTGTTCATCCCGTCAAAAAATAACTACGTTGTTGTCTATGAAAACTGTTGTAGCCGAAACTGTCATGCTGGGTCGTGAAGCGTTTGAAACGCTCGGCGACGTCCAGGTCATCCCCGACCGAACCCTTGGGCCGGAACACCTAAAAGATGCCGATGCGCTGATCATCCGTTCCAAAACCAAAGTGACCCCCGAACTGCTCAAAGACTCCTCCGTTCGTTTTGTCGGCACTGCCACCGCAGGGTTCGAACACATCGACTTCCAAGCTTTGGAAAAAAATCACATCGGCTGGACCGCCTCCCCCGGTTGCAACGCCGCCAGCGTCGCCGACTACATCTCGGCCGCGCTATCATACCTCCATACGTTTAAACGTGTGGGACTAGAGGGGAAAACCTTAGGAATTATTGGTGTTGGACAGGTCGGAAGCCGCGTGGCCGCCCGCGCCAAGGCCCTCGGCCTGCGGGTTCTACTCAACGACCCGCCGCGCGCCGCACGCGAGTTTCCAACCCTTGGAAAAAATGAGGGGGAAATTTCCGAGGTTCGGAAGAACCCACCCCGCCCTTCGGGCACCCCTCCAATGGAGGGGAACTCTTTAAAAACTGCCCGAGAAAAAGAAATCCCCTCTCGGGAGGGGTGCCCGAAGGGCGGGGTGGATTTTGACGTTGAATGCCTATGTTTCATGCCGCTGGAAAAACTATTGGCACAATCCGACATTGTGACAATGCACGTTCCGCTGATTACGGAAAAACCGTGGCCTACGCTTCGGATGGCCGACTGCCGCTTCTTTGAGAAAATGAAACGCGGCTCGATCTTCATCAATGCCTCACGCGGAAACGTGCTGGATGCCGATGCCCTGCTCCACGCCAAAGAAAACGGGATTATTTCCCGCACGGTTCTCGATGTCTGGAATCCGGAGCCCGGCATCCGAACCGAGATTTTGGACATCGCGGATATTGGCACCGCCCATATTGCGGGCCACTCATTGGAGGGCAAGCTGAACGGAACGGTTCAGGTCTACCACGAAGCCTGCCAATTTTTTGGAATCGAACCGGTCTGGGATCCAGCACCGCTCCTGCCCGCACTGGTGCTGCCAGAGCTGAACATTGATTCGCGCGGAAAAACAGACCCAGATGTTTTGGCAGAAGCCGCGCTAGCCGCCTACGACATTATGGCCGACGACAAAGCGCTACGCGAAACCCCGGAAAAATTTGATGCGCTTCGCTCGAGCTACGGAGTACGCCGGGAATTTTTCAACACGAGGGTGACCCTCTCAGAAACGCGCCCCGAATTAATCGAAAAACTTCGCAGGTTCGGATTCAAAATCTACCGATAGGTAAACAGCTGCGGGCGCGTGTGCGATTCACTCGAAGCGGCGCATAATGCGGCTATAATTTTATCCTGAATGTTACGGGTCAAGCGGCGGCCCTTGCGGCCCTTCTGCACCTGCTTATGCGTCAGCCCCTCTGTCGAAGCCGCCACCAGATCGTGGTTTTTAAGATCCAGCGACGTCATGATTTCATCGAGAGGTTGCGGGCCTAATTCTAATTGTTTTTCAGTCATGATGTTCTTTCGTAGACGCGGTGTCCTCACCGCGTTTCTTTGCGTACGCAACGCGGTGAGGACACCGCGTCTACATTTTGGGAGAAAACTTTATCCACCGCACCCATGATCGCCTCGACCGTCTTCAAATTATTCAACTCCTGCAAAAGCCCGCGACGCCCACGAAGCCCTTTAAGATATTGCGAAAGGTGCGGGCGGAAATGCAGACAGGCCGCCTCTAGCGGATCATATTTCGCTTTCCGCCGCCGACCCTCTGCCGTAGAACTCGTCAGCTCAACCAGCCGAAGCAAATGCGTCTCAATCACCTCTCTCCGTTTTCCAAGGTCTGGACCCGACTGAGCCGGGGCCTGCTGTTTTTTTCCAAGGTTCGGAACTGTTTCATCCTGATTTTTCCAAAGGTTGGAAATTTGGCTGAAGAGCCAGGGGTTGCCGACTGCGCCTCGGCCGATCATCACGCCGTCCACACCCGAGACCCGTACCATTTCGGTCGCATCTTCGGGAGTAAACACCCCGCCATTGCCAATGACTGGAATTTTCAACGCCTGTTTGATTTCGCCTAGCTTTTCCCAGTCCGCATCGCCCTTATGGAAATTGCAAGCGAGTCGCCCGTGCACGGCGATCATATCCGCCCCCGCATCTTCCACAATTTTGGCAATCGTCAGATGATCCGGAAATGCGGGACTGAACCCGATTCGGGTTTTGACGCTGACCGGAAGCGAAACCGCTTTTTTGACCGCGCGGACAATTTCGCCGATCTCCTGCGGCTCTTTCATCAGCGCGGCACCCGCGCCGCGGCGGACGACTTTTTTCACAGGGCAGCCGCAGTTGAGATCGATCCAGTCGAAACAACCCAGCTTCTCAATATGCTGCGCGGCCTCGACCATCGCCTCAACCGACTTACCAAAAATGTGCCCGGCAATCGGATGGTCGAGTTCGGAGACCTTCAAAAACTGAAAGGTCTTTTGCGAGTCGCGGCGAATGCCCTCGGCACTGGTCACCTCGGTGTAGCAGGCCCCGGCCCCGTTCTCCTTGCAGATCGAACGAAACGCGGCATCTGTGTATCCCGCCATTGGTGCGAGCACGACCGGAAAATCGATCTTCACATTTCCAAACTGGAGAGGTTTTAAGTTCATAAAAGTTCTGGAGTGCGGACGCAAGCCAACGGCGCGAGGCCGCTCTTCTTAAAAAGCGGCGTCGCACTCCGTTTGCCGCCGCACTCCAAAAAATTAGGCGCGGATCAGCGCGAGAACTTCGTCGCGCTTTTCGGCCATCTGCTCGGGCGTTTTGGCCTCGAGATTGAGGCGCACGAGCGGCTCGGTGTTGGAACAACGGACGTTGAACCACCAGTCGGCGTACTCGTAGGAGTTGCCGTCGAGCTGGAAGGTTTTTGCGTCGCTGAATTTCTCGTTGAGACGTGCAAACACCGCTTCGACATCCGCGACCTTTGAATTGATCTCACCCGATGCGAAGTAGCGGCGGATCGGCTTTACGAGTTCAGACAGCGGCTTGCCCGTTTCGCTCAGCAGATTGGCCACATAGATGGCGGCCAGTGCGGAGCTCTCGGTGTAGTAGTTGTCTTTGAAGTAGTAGTGGCCGGACAGCTCGCCCGCGAAAACCGCATCGGCTTCGCGCATCTGCGCCTTGATGAAGGCGTGGCCCACGCGGCTCATCATTGGCTGTCCACCGGACTCTTCAATCACTTCTTTAACAGCCCAGCTACTGCGCAGGTCGTAGAAGACCGGTGCGCCAGGAACTTTTTCGAGAAGTGATTTGGCAATCAGTGCAGTGATGATGTCCATGGAAACATTGTCGCCGTTTTCGTCGAGGAAGCCCGCGCGGTCGGCATCGCCGTCGAAGGCGATTCCGAAGGCATAGTTGCCCTCTTTGAGCTTGGCGGAAATGGCGTCGAGCGTTTCGAGAGCGAGCGGGTTGGCTTCGTGGTTCGGGAAGGTTCCGTCGAGCTCATCATACATCGGGGTGATATTGAACATCGCGTCGGTGAAGGCTTCGCCCTCAAGAATGCCCATGCCGTTGGCGTAGTCGATCAACACATCGATCGGCTTTTCGATTTCAGCAAACGAGCGGACGTGCTCGAAGTATTCGGGCTTGATGTCGTATTCGGTGATGGTGCCGGGCGTCGCGGCCGGTTCATCAAAGGACTCTTCGTTCACGAGGCGTTCGATGTCGGCAATGCCGGTCGCGCCGGAAATCGGAATGGCCAGTTCGCGGCAAATCTTCATCCCGTTCCATTCGCCGGGGTTGTGCGAGGCGGTGATAATGGCGGATCCGTCCGCGCCAAGCTTGCCGTTGGCGTGGTAGGACATCGGCGTGGAGGCCAGTCCAATGTTGATGACATCGAC
>Ga0307990_1000957_pt1 | contig 24637 bp, 24 predicted proteins | sample EllFjometagen129_FD_203168 | JGI IMG/M metagenome (GOLD analysis project Ga0307990, IMG submission 203168) | Marine microbial communities from Ellis Fjord, Antarctic Ocean - #129 | ecosystem: Environmental > Aquatic > Marine > Unclassified | place: Southern Ocean | collected 2014-10-08
TAATGGTATTTTGTTTGGATTGTCTCCATAAACTTTGTTAGTGCTGGTAAAAATAAAAGTAGCATTGGGCTGATATTTTCTTGTTGCCTCCAATAGATTTAAGGTCCCAGCGGCATTTATTTCAAAATCCAGCATGGGTATTTGTTGAGCTTTGTCATGACTGGGTTGAGCGGCAGTGTGAATTACTGCGTTTATATCATGTTTTCTAAAAAGAGATGAGATTTGATCCCACTTTCTAATGTCAAAATCATAATGTGTGTAAGAGCTATTCTTTTGTAGCTCTTGGCATTGAAAGGAAGTATCTCCTTTTAAACCAAACAATTTTTTCCTCATGTTATTGTCCAAGCCAATAACACTGTGATTTTGTTTTAAAAAATAATGGGCAGCTGTAGAACCAATAAGTCCATTTGAGCCAGTTATTAAAATAGTCATGTTGTGCTTTATATTTTTCTAAATATTTTTTTAATTATAATACTCAATATGTATTTGGGGATTATGACTAAGTATCTTCCAGATAGTCTCTGGGGTTCAGTGATTAATCTAAACAGCCATTCTAAACCACTTCTTTGTATCCATCTAGGAGCTTGTTTTTTTATACCACCAATAAAATCAAAGGCAGCTCCCACGCAAAAAATAGTAGTATTTTTTAGTTTTGGCTTGAGTCTCGCTGCTAGCTCTACTTGCTTGGGTGAACCGATGCCAATCCATAGAATGTTGGGTTGAACCTTAATGATTTGGTCTAATATCTGCTGTTCTTTTTTGGCGGTGTCAGACTTTTTTAGTAATAAAAAACTATTGCCTGGCTTTTTAGGAATAATTTTTCTAAGTCTAGATAAGGTGTTTTGGTTGGCCCCAAGGAAGACTGAGATTGGGTTTTTATTTTTATTTTTTTTGAGAATAAATTTCATTAAATTCGGACCATAAATTCTATCAATTGGTTTTTTGTTTTTAATTGATAAATACCAAACTAGGGGCATTCCATCTGTGAGATAAATATCAACTTGATTGTAAAAATGATTTTTTTGAGCTTGAGCTAGATCATGGAGTGAGCAGGGAAGGATGATGACGGTTTTTAGTTTGTGAATTTGGTCACCAACTATCTTAGTAACTTTTACAAAATCTCCAACGACAAATTGATTGCTGCTTATTTTGTTCATGAGGTTTATATGTTATTTTACTAATACCCGAGTGTCGCTAGTATAACCCAAACCATATGTTTTTTGAAAAACAAGCTTTTTTTATAAGATTAATATTATTCTTTTACCTGGGATAGGTTATAAAGCTAATTTAGCTTGAGGTATTTTCTATTTCTTTATAGATCCAAGAGTACAGCTTTTCCATACCTACTTCTAGAGAGGTGTTTGGCTCCCAACCTAAGTATTTTTTAATCAAGGTGTTGTCACTACTCCTACCTCGTACACCCTTTGGAGCATCAAGGTTATAGTTTCTTTTCAATTTAACATCAGCTATTTTTTCAATTATATCCACCAATCGGTTTATGGTGACCATTTCTTCGCTACCCAAATTAATTGGCTCCTCAATATTACTATGCATAATTAGATCAATCCCCTTAATACAGTCATCAATATAGGTGAAGCTACGAGTCTGTTTACCATCTCCCCAAATTTCAACTTCATGATTTTTAGATAGCTGCGCTTCAATAATTTTTCTTGTCAAGGCAGCTGGGGCTTTTTCACGGCCACCCCGATAAGCTCCATGAGCTCCATAGACATTGTGAAATCTAGCCACGCGAGTAGTTAAGCCAAAGTCTTCTCTAAAATGACGACACATGCGCTCGCTAAACAATTTTTCCCAACCATAACCATCTTCTGGCATAGCTGGATAGGCATCGCTTTCTTTAAGTCCGTTATTGTCAGAATTAGTTTGCTTGTTAGCTGCGTAGACACAAGCAGAAGAGGAAAAAAAATAACGCTTCACCTTTTCCTGCTTAGATGCCATTAAAAGGTGAGTGTTAATCAACACATTAAGCATGCAAAGCGCTTTGTTATTTTCAATAAATCCCATCCCACCCATATCTGAAGCTAGGTTATAGACCTCATCAATTCCATCAACTGCTTGATAGCAGTTATTTTTTTCACTCAAATCTAAACTTATATTTTCTACTTCATCATCTAACTGATGCCATTTATTTGGGGATTTTATATCTACAGCGCGAATTTTTGAATAGCCTTGTTTTTTGAGATATTTAACCAAATGTCCGCCAATAAAACCGCCAGCTCCTGTAATTAATATTTTAGTATGATTCTTTTGTTGTTTCATAAATATTTAAGTTCACCACCGCTTGTCCGATTATTATTCTATAAACCCCCAGCGCTGATTAGTGGTAATTTCATCGAATAACACTTGAGCATATCCCGCATGCGTTTCTTTAGAAGGATGTCTTTCAGATTCGGAGACTTCTACGTATTCCACGTACCCATTTTTGTAAGGATCAAGTATATATCTATTATTATTATCGACAATTATTCTATTGTATTCAAGGAATATTTTTGCATACTTTAATGAACTATTATTAGTATATCCGTAATCAAGTTCCATTTGAGTTGGAATGTGGCCAAATGAAAAAAAGATGGTGTTTTTTTTATTAAAACGAGAGATAAGTTTTTCTAAAAAGCAAATATTGGAATATTCATTTGAAAAGGAGGGGAAGTATAGCTTCTCAATCCAATCTTCATTTGACTCTACATCTTTATATTGAAATTTTTTTGGTTCCTTTTTACACTCATCAAGTATTTCTAAGTATATTTCCTCATTTTTTGGATAACGGTTAATAGTATTAAACACTAAGTCATTGTCAACTAAAGTTACAATAAATAGGTCAATGTTTTTATTTTCTTTAGCTGTTTTATATTTAGTATAGTTATTAATAATGTCATCTCTTGGTTGACTATAATTATAAATTTTTGTTGGTTTGATTTTGTTTAATTTTTTCTCTAAGTTAGCAACTAAAGTTTCATCTGTTTTTACCCCAAGTCCGTAAGTCATTGAGTCACCTATGACAGCAATAGTGAATTTTTTGTTACTGGTTGTTTTCCCTAAAACTTTTTTTTGTTCATATAGAAGTTCGTATAGATCAGCCAACCTATTTTGATTAGGCTTTTTTAATTTTGAAAAATTATGAGTTTTACTCCACTCAGGAGATTTAAGATAGCCGTGTTGAGCAGATTTATTATAAAAAAGTTTATCAAAGAAAAATTCTTCTCCCAACAGATAAGCTACTTTATATGAAGTAAATAAGGCAGTAATTAAGATTAATCCAATGATAAGTTTTTTTCTCATATATTTGTTTCTAGAAAATATTTTACAGTATTTATTGGAGTTAAAACAATGAGTTAGCTTCAGGTCGATAAGAGTCAGTGTTTACCTTAATAAAATTTTTAAACATTATTGAAGAGAAATAAACGTTTCCTTCTTCAGACAAATGTCTATATCCGGGGAGGTTTTTATCTTCGATTGTATTTGTATTAAAGTATGAGCTTAAATTCATAGTTGAAGTTTGAATGCCAATGTCACTTACTGGCTCCATGCTAAGATAATTAGAATTATTTTTTAAGATCTTTCTTAAAGAGTTTTGCCACAAATCTTTACAATCAGCTCTGTATTGGGGCACAAACTGGCATTCTAAGGGAGACAATGTTGTATATAAATCAAACCCGTAGAAGGTAGATAGCCTTTCTATTTCTTTTAACAGTAGAGGAATTTTGTTTTCACTGATTTTAGTTAAACCTATCTCATTGAATTTTGTAGACCAATAGTCAAAAACATCTCTATTTTCACCTAAATATAGTAGATAGTTTCCAAGGGGAGTATTTTTAATAAACGGCATTCTTTGATTAATAAAGCCAGCCAAGAATAAAGAATTGGAAAAAGTGTTTCTTCTAGATATTTTTGATTTTTCTACTTTTAGAATCTCGTTACTGGTGTTTTCCCAAATATCATTTTCATAAAATTGCCAGATAATTATATCTGGTTTTATTTTTTTCAACACATCTTTTAATCTGAGAAACTCTTGGTCATTATTTGCTCCTCCAGTTGCAAGTCTTAGTTGTTTGACACATTGATTGGTATGATTTGCTAATAACTGTGAAAAATAAGTCGGATATTGATGATCCAAGCTTGTCCAGGGACTAATGGTAAAAGAATCTCCTAAAAACAGGACGCTGATGCAGTTTTGATCTGAATTGTAGCTGTGGTCAGAGGTGGGGTAGGAATAAACAACTTTATGAGTGAGGAGTTTTTCTTCTGGTAGCTGACAATTTTTGTTCAATTGACAGTAGCTTTTACCCCAATATATGTATTTAAGACTGTAGATAGTCGTGCCTAATGTCCATTCATTGAAGAAAGCTTTTTTTTGATCTAGTTCAGTTGTTGTTATATAAAGATTGGTGATAATTAAAAGTAAACCATAGGAAAACATGGTAGAAATCACTACTAAAAATATTTTTTTCATTATTTATTGTTAATTCAATTAATTAAAATAGCATATAAACAAATGGACTAACTGGTGATGTTTCAGCAAAAACAACCAGCAGTCCAAAGACTATAAAAATAAGTATCGGCGGAGTAATCCACCAAGCTTTGTTTTTCCATAAATATTCAAGAAGTTCTTTAAGCATGTTGTATCCTTATTTATTTTTTTATTACATAGCTATCTATGATCAAATAATCAATTTCAGTTCCTAAAAAACACCTCATAGCATCTTCTGGAGTACACACAATGGGTTCGCCACGAATATTAAACGAAGTATTAATAATAACCGGAATACCTGTTTTTTTACGATAGTAGTCAATTAGGTCATAATAAAGAGAGTTATCTTTTCGTGAAATACTTTGTGGTCTGCCGGTATTATCCACATGAGTGGTAGCTGGAATGTTTTTTTTACCTTTTTTAGTAAAGGGGTAAACCAGCAGCATATAATCAGCAATTTTAGGCACTGGTTTATCAGCATCAAAATATTCTTCAAAATATTTTTTAAGAATAACTGGCGCAAAGGGTCTAAACATTTCTCTTTTTTTGACTTTGGCATTCAAAATATCTTGCATCTCGGAAGAAGTTGCAGCTGCCAAAATACTGCGATTTCCTAAGGCTCTAGGACCCCACTCCATTCTTCCCTGAAACCAACCAATAACTTTTTTCTTAGTAAGCAGATCACTGACTTTATTTAAAAGTTTTTGCTCATTTTTATAAAATTTATATTTAAGTCCAGCTTCATCGAGAGCCTGCTTAATTTGAAAAGAAGTGTAGTCTGGACCAAGATAGGGGGTAAATGATTTAGCAATTTTTAAATGAGTTTTAGTGGTTTTTTCTTTAGATTTAATTAATTGAGGATTTCTATCTAGATAGAGAGCAGCTCCCATGGCGGCTCCAGCATCACTAGGGTCAGGGGGGATATAAAGTTTTTTAAACGGAGTACTTTTTAAAATTTTAGCATTCATGACTGAGTTGAGTGCGACGCCACCTGCTAAACATAGATTGTCATTTTTATATTTTCGATGAACTTGAGTTAATAAATTAAAAACAGCCTCTTCTAATTTTCGTTGGAGAGCAGCCGCAATATTTTTATGGTATTTGTAAATTTTAGACTTCGGTTTCCTAATGGGATGCTTAAATAATTCAGCCATTTTTTTTGAAGGCATGTGTTGTGACCAGGTATAATCAAAAAATTCCATATTGAGAGAAAAACTGCCATCCATGTGAGTAGATATGATTTTATCGAAGTGATCTTTGTATGGTTCAGGATCACCATAGGCTGCTAATCCCATCACTTTATATTCATCATTATTAACTCTAAAGCCTAAATAAGCGGTGAGAGTACTATAGAGAAGTCCTAATGAGTGAGGAAATTTAATTTCTTGGTCAACTTTAATTTTGTCTTTTTGACCCACTCCAATTGTAGTAGTAGTCCATTCTCCGACGCCATCTATGGTGACGATGGTTGCTTTTTGAAACGGTGAAAGATAATAGGCGCTAGCACTATGAGAAAGGTGATGGGGTAAGAAAGTTATTTGACCATGATAGTGAAGTTTATTTTTAAGAATTTTTTTAATGTTAAGTTTTTGATTAATCCAAGAAGATGAAGTATCCATAAAAGCTTGATAGCTCCTTGGAAAGTGTCCTAGATGTTGGTGAATAATTCTTTCAAATTTCCAAATCGGTTTTTCGTAGAAAACAATTGTGTCCAGCTCATTAATGGCTAAACCCGCTTCTTTTAGACAATAATCAATAGCTAATTTTGGGAAGTCATTATCATGTTTTTTACGACTAAAACGCTCTTCTGCGCCGGCGGCAATAATTTTGCCGTCAATGATAACGCAGGCAGAGGAATCATGATAAAAACAGGATAGTCCTAATATTTTCATTAAAACATTTTTTTAATATTCGTTTGGTAGTTAGATTTTTCCCAAGATGAGTCGCGATTGGTTGATAGAAATTTTTTACCCACAATTTTTCCTATTATTGCTGTTGGGCCAATACCTAAAAAATATGTGAAATTCAAACTAAACAGAGTAATAATTTTATTAAAAAATTTTCCTAAAAATTGACCGATTTGCTTTACTGGCTGCATATTCCGAATGCTATCATAATCTTATGTCTCTGACTACCAAGCAGATTGTATTTTTTCTCCTTTTTTTATTTAGTTGGTTACTATTGCTTCTTTTGGGGGAATCGTATTTGAGCTATGTGCTTTTGGGAGGGGTGAGTTTATTTTTTTTATTATTTGCAAATGAGTTAGAGTGGAAGAAAGCTAATTATTACAAATGGTCAATGATTTTATGGCTATTATTTTTATTTAGTGTTGGTTTTAGTTTGGCTTTTTCAATTAGTTTACCGATCTCGATTCACTCTGTTGCTAGATACATTTTTATTTTTCTAACTTTTTGGTTTTTTATATTGGTTAAGAAGTCATTTGTTTCTAGTCAACAAATAATTAAACTTTTACTACTCACTAGCTTAGTAATTACATTAGTGAGTGTTAGTTTTCAATTTTTTCCTAATTTAGCAAACTTGTTGCCAGGGATGAATCTATTGCATGCTACCTATGGTCATAATCATTTAGCAGCGTTACTGCTACTAGTCATTCCTCTCAGTTGGTGGTTAGCCAGTGACTATATTAAAGTTGGTAGGTCTTATTGGTGGTTATTACTACCACTAACATTTAACTTGGGCTTGCTTTTTAGCTTTGGACGAGTAGCAGTTTCAATCAGTTTGGTCCAATTTTTGTTTATTAATCAACAGCTCAAAAAAAACAATTTTTTTAAAAAACGTTATTTTAGCTTTATTTTTAAAACATTAGCTAGTTTATTCCTAATAGTTTTGTTGAGTAATATTTTCTTTTCTACCATGACTCTCATCAATCCTAGTTTTTCTTGTCCTGTGCCTAGTTTAAAAAGACAGCTATGTAAGTCTATTGAGGCAGAATCACGTCCTAAGTATTGGTCGTGGGCTGGGGGAATTATAAAAAATAATCCTTTGCTAGGTTCTGGTCCTGGCACATTTGCTTTTGCGGCTAAAAAACATCGTCTAACTCCTTACAATGCGACTGCCTATGCTCACAATGCTTTCCTACAATCATTAGCAGAAATGGGTTTAATAGGTGGTGGTTTATTTATAGTTTTAATGTTTGGTTTGTTGTTTTTTGCCTGGAAAAACATCAAACAAAAAAGGGGATGGAGTTGGCAAAAAGCGGCTTTTTTGGGAGTGGTAGCAATTTATGCCGATGTCTTATTTGATTTTGATTGGAGTTTTGTGGGAATTTTAGGGATTACTATTGTTTTATTATCTTTGCTAATTAAGGATGGAATTTTTCAGTTAACTAAAAAAAGTTTAGCCAGTTTTTTAAAAACTAGCTATTTAATATTTATTTTTAGTTTAATTTTAATGGCTGGATTATATTCTGTAACTGATTATTTGATTAGAGTGGATAGAACTAGACAAGCATTTCAGCTTTTCCCTTATTTTTATTGGCATCGAAAAATTTATGAAACTAGTCCTGATTTGAACGATCGAGATTGGCAAAAATTATTTAATATCTATGCTGCTCATTCAAGTATTTATCCTATTATGTTGTCTCAGAATAAAGACAACTTACAACGCCAACAGATTAAAGAAAAATGGTTTGAAGTTGACCCTTGGTCAGCCGTAACTAAAGATATGATCTCATATTATTTAGATCAGCAAGATTGGGCAGCAGCTAGGTACTGGTTGGAATTGATATTAGAGATGTATGCCTATTCAACAGATGATGTTCATGAGTTAGATTACCGGCAGATACGTTTGAAGCTTGATGATCAAAAACTATCTTTGGCTGAGGGGTATTTAGAAAACGATGAGTTTCAACGTGCTTTTGATTGGTTAAGTAAAATATCAGAAAAAAAATTGCATTGGGATAAAAGAGAGCCAGCAGCAACATTGTTGGTTGAGGTAGGTAATCGGTTGGCTGTAGTAGATATGGAAAAAACTGTTAAAGCATATAGCTTAGCAAAAGAGCATTCATTTTGGATTTTGAGTATCAACGATTTATGGTTTGAACAACAAAGCTCAGAGGATCTCAAAGCAGCTGAGCTGATAAAATATTTGCAGTTAACTGCTAGCTGGAAAGGTGAATCTATGGGATGGAAAGATGAGCAGCAACAATTTCTTCAACAAAACATAACATTAAGATTTCTATCTAATGGTGATTGGGAAAATTTGATAACAGCTCTCTCAGTTATTAGCTGGGATCAGCATGATTATGAATGGAAATTAGAGCTATTAAAAAACATATCTGAGTCAGCCGATATTTTGGTGAAAAAAAATAATTATCAGTTGGCATCAGACTTATTACAATCAGCTCAATCTTTGATGCCTGGTGATTATTGGTTAGCAGTCCAACCAGCTAACTTAGCAATTTTAACAGGTGACTTGGAGGGTGCGAGGCAATTTTACCAAAAATGCCTAGATTCTTTTCCAGATTCTCGTCATAGCAATTGTCATTATGGACTTCAGTTAATTGAAAGGGAAAAAATCAACCCCGATCGTTACTGGGAAGTTTCTCAAATCATTCGCGGTGAAGCGGTCTGGCAAGACTTTAACTAATTAGAACCTGTAGATCTATTATGAAAAAAATCAACTTAATAATATTAATACTAAATATTTTAATAGCAATTACTATAAGTAAAATATTTTTATTAACAAATAACACACTTTTAAATAACGGCAATTGGAATTCAGAAAAAGAAAAGTTAGGAATGTGGGTGATGGGTTCTTGGAATTTCTTTAGCGAAACTCAACCCTTGAATGGCGGCCACTTGAGCTTAGGTGCTTGGCATGGTTTTCAAGAGATAACATCTAAAAAAACCTTTCAATACAACCAGGTAGAGTTTGATGCTTTGATTAAAAACGAAGCTTACTTAATCAATCATTTTATAATTAACAACAATCTAAAAATCAGTATAGAAATTAGCGGTAAATCAGCAGAAAATTTTTGTTTAACAATTAATCAAGATGGTAAATTTATTGAAAAAACTCCCCTAGAAAGTTTAAAAATAAAAACAAACCAATGGTTTCACGCCAAAATAAATTTAAATAATAATAAAGCCACCATCGTAGTTGATGGCCAAATATTTACTTGTGATATCCCTGAGGTAATTGATTCAAAAATAGGTTTTAAGGGAGGACAACACGATACTCTAATAGACAACATTATTGTTAAAAAAGACCATGAAGTTGTTTTTCAAGAAGATTTTTCAAATAGTAAAAATCTAACACTTATAGTAATTTCTATTTTTATATTTTTAACTTTAATTCAATTGATTTTTAGTAGAAAAAAATCAATTATTTTTATTCTTGTTTTAACCAACACCTCCTTACTTCTTTCTATAGTCATCTTTTATTTATATTTATTATTGTTTTTTACCGGTAATTATCCAAATCCCAAATTATTTTTTACTAATTTAAAAAAACAAGAGCAAGAATGGCTGGATGATGAGGTTGAGCTGATAAGCAATAAAACAATGAAAGACTTTGGTAATGATGAGCATGAAAAAATTATGTTTATTGGATCATCGCAAACATGGGGAGCTGGAGCTTCAAGTTATGAAAAAACTTTCCCTGCTATTTTTGAAAAAATACTTAATAATAAAATTATTGAATTGCCTCCAGATGCTAGCTCAGCCAGTCAAGTATTGGGCGTATCTACTGATCAAAAAATAAAAATTGTTAACACTGGAATATCAGGCGTGACTAGCTCAGAATTGCTTGAAGAATATCAAAGTGAGTGGATTAAATTAAAACCAAAAATACTTTTTATCAATCTATCTAGTAATGATTTCACCTATGGTGATTTTGAAACAAAATTTAAAAATAATATCGAAAATTTTATTGAACTTAATGAAAATAATAATATCAGAACTGTTCTTTTGATTGAAGCGGGGTCGGTTGAGTTAAATAGAAAAAATCCTCTCCACCAAATTCTTACAGAAATAGCTAAGAATGAAAAAATTCTTTTGATTGATATAGATCAATATCTTAAAGATAAAAATCAAACTGGATTAATATGGTGGGATTATGTTCACCTCACGGACTACGGACATCAACTCGTTGCAGAGTACATTCTTAATATGGTTATTGAGAGCGATGAATCTATTCAATCAACTTTAAGATAAATTAAACAATCATTATTGGCAAGTTTCTAAAATTATCCGTGGTGAGGCTGTGTGGCAAGATTTTAGTAAATAAGAGCTTGGAGAGTTTTTAAGATTATTGTGATTTCGTAGTTAAGTCCGCCTTGTTTTAATGTTTCCTTTTCTAATTTTTTCCATTCTTTTAAAGACCTTCTTTTTTTATTATTTATACTCCACTCTGAAAAAATTCCTGGTTTAATTTTATAACGGAAGTTCCAGTCTTGATTTAATTTTTCAGCCTCATAAACGGGTAGAGGTCTAGGTCCGATTAAACTCATATCTCCCTTAATTATATTTAATAATTGTGGGAGTTCATCTAGGCCAGTTTTTGAAAGTAATTTGCCAATACCTACAAAACGAGGATCTGCCCAGTTTTTATACATTGGGCTGGGAGCTAAGTTATCTTTTTGATATCGCCATTGATTTTTTTCAGCACCGACATACATAGTTCTAAATTTAATAATTTTGAAAGTTTTTTTATTTAAACCACGTCTTTTTTGAATATAAAAAATTGGCCAACCAGATGTTAGTAGAATAATTAGGCTAAGTAGTAAAAAAAGTGGAATTAGTAATATTAGTAAGACCACAGCAATAATTAGATCAAAAAATCGTTTTTTCCATGAATAGTAGTGAGGATGAATCTCCATATAAGGAGTTTATTATACAACTAACTCTTCTTCGAGATTATTTGCAATCCACCAACTCCAAACTCCAGCTAAGATGAAGAATAAGCCACCGAGTATTAATGCATAAGTAGTACCTACAGATCCAGAAACAGGGATAGCACTTTCTGTTGAAGGCTGAGCAATTCTCCCTGAGTCAGTAGCCTCTCCCGAATCAGTCGCTTCACCAGAGTCAGTCGCTTCTTCTATGGGATAAGGATTGGATGAGCTATAAGGATAGTCTTCTGTGGTTTCGCCAGTATCTGCTTGAGCGAGTTGAGTGGCAGTGTCCGATACATAGAAAATTTGAGTTTTGGTAACTGTTTCTCCAGTAGTTGGATCTTCATAGCTATATGTAACTGTATGCTCTCCTGGTTCTAGTTCTTGCTCTAACTGAGCTATATCAAGCTCGAAATTGCCTTCGCTGTCAGCGACGATATATTGATCAATTTGAGTATCCGAGTGGACTTGGATACTAATGGTTACGTTTGGAGCAGCTTTACCAATTATTTTTGGTTGGGTAGTATCAACTGTAGGTGACTGTGATGCTTCTTCACTAACCTCAAGATCAATTAAAGTTGCTACCGCAATTACATCAGTTTCCTCTAGCAAGAGCTCGTCTAAACCTCCTCCTTGATTAGCTGACCCTGTTGCTTCTTGAGTGGCTTCTTCAATAATTGTGGTTGATTCCGTTGCTTCTTGAGTGGTTTCTGCAGGATCAACTGGGTCGGGTGATGCTTCAGTTGTTGTCACATCAGCTACTGCCGTATCAGCTAGGTTTTGAGATTGACCCAGCGTAATGTTGCCAACTGGTTGAGCATTGGCGGTAGTAGTAGTTACCTGAGATGTAAGTGAAGCGGTTTCCCCTTGGACAAAAATAGTTAGAACACTATCATCGGTAATTTGAGCATAGGTTGAGCCATCAGCCACTCTGGCATTAGAGAGTGGTATTGCCCAGCTACCAGAGCTTTTAACTAGAGAAGACATTTCTCCAACTCCCTCAGCCTTTACGTAAACAACTACCCCCTCAGCGGGACTACCACTGGGAGAAACAACACTTCCATAGATAGTTCTAGCAGCAGATGGGACACCTGACCTCTGTGCTGTTTTAATAGTGAATGGTTCTCCGCTGTTATCAAATGAGCCCGACCCAGTACCAAGAGTGTAGTAATAGACTGAGTTTGGCTCTAGTCCCCTAACCGTAATATGGTGAATATTGTATTTATCAACCGTGCCAGAGAGTTGATCTCTATCATCACTTGATTGAGAATCAATTTTTTTAGCATCAGTGCCATACTTAATATGTCCAATTGTTTTCTCATCAGTTAAAAATGAAGCCGTAAAGCCAGAATCAGTTAAATTACTAACTCTAATTTTTTTAGGAGTTGTTTGTGGGGTAGCACGAGGTGCAAAGACTCCGGTTCCTTGGCTAAATAACAACGTTCCTGCAATTAAGGCAGTTACCAACACCCCTAGTCCAACTAGGGTCGGTATTCTTTTTGTAAAAAATGATTTTTTAGTATTAGTAGAATTAGACATAAAAACACACGGCGCTTAGTAACACCGTATCTCTACTTTAGAGAAATTATTAGTTAAAGGCAACGCGAAAAATAACCGAAAATAGCTTATTATTCAGTCAAGTTTGGAGTGTCTTATTTTTTTATGGTTGTGATATTTTTGGAGATGAATTTGGAGAAGGATTCACACTAGGAGTCGGCGATGGGTTCTGGATATGTGGGCTAGGTGTGGGTTCTGGTTCTGTTCCAATTTCAACTATTTGCTCAGCTAGACCTTGGTTTTGTCTAGTCATGTAAATAGGAAAATCATGGAGCTGTGATTCTAGAAAAACCTTTTTTTGTCTAAGTCGTTGGATGACATCTTGGTTAATTGAGGGTGTGAGTGGTTTGGCTAGTCTTTGTAGGTCTTTACTAATCTCAGTTTTTTGTTGAGAAGTAAATAGACTTGCCCCAATCCAGATTATTGCTGCCACTAGAGCAAACACTAACATAGCCAGTATTTGCTGTTGGTGTTTTATTTTTTTTAAGGTTTCTTTAAAAATATTCATAATTTTTTTATTTCTAGATCTTTAACTCCAAAATAGGGAGCGCTAATGGTAATTCTAGCTTCTAATTTTCTAGTTCCTCTTAGTTCTTTGGTAGTAAAAATAACTGTATCAATAATAAAACTACGTCGATAATCTTTGAGACTTTCTACAAATTGACGAATAGAAGGATAATCTCCATATATACTGATAGTTAATGGCACATCAATTCTTTCAAAAGAAGTTGAACTAATCTCACTATTTTGATCGGTATTTTCTTTAGGAATCTCAGCTACATTGATATTGGCAATTACTAAGTGAAGCTCACTGGCAATTTTTTCGATTATTTTTAATGAATAAATTAGCTGTGGTTGGCTAGGAATAGACTCATCTAGTATCAGAAGTTGATCTTGAAGTTGTAGATAGAGTGGTTGGACACTCGATAGTGAAGCAATTTTTTGAGAGAGTTGTTTATCTAATTTTTCTTTGTCTTCAATTTCTTTTATTAAATCAGACATAGTCAGCAGAGTTGGTCTAATCGCAAAAAGAGCAAAGAATAATACTGTAAGAATAGAGAGGAATAGCTCTAGAGATACTTTAGCTACTGGCTTTTGGTAAAACCGCTGAAGAGTGATGAATAGATCGCGTTGTTTTTTAGTTTTCATATTTATCTTAATTGAGTTGGTTCCTTAGTATCAGCAGTGATTCTGAAGGTAAATCCAGGATCTTGGTTATTTCCAGCTTCAATCTTATCTACAGCGATATTAAAAAAGTTGGCTGATATTTGGAAGTTATTGATGAGCATATTTAGCGATTCTTGCGATAAAGACTTGCCAGACATAGAAACCTGAGTAGGTTTAATTATTAATTCATCTAGCTGAATGCTAGCAGGAGTTATTTTGGTTAATGCAGGAAAAACATCGGTGATATTCACTAGCTGCTCAATTTGCTGATATTGATCAGATTTAGCTTGAATCAATCTCACTTTTTCTTCTAGATCACCATAAGATTCAATAGTAATTTGTTTCTGATGAACTGAGTCATTTAGATTGGTGAGTTGTCTATCTAAAGAAAACCTGGCGACAAAACTTAAAATCACCATTAGCTCAGTAAAAATTACAATATAACGTCCTACGGATAATGACCAGCGCAAAATTTTACCCAATGCAGTTTCAAAAAAAGGATCTTTAGGGACTAAATTAATATTAATTTTAGCGCTATGCTTATTTTTTAAAAAGGGCAGTAATGGCATCAGGGCTATTTTAGCAGAGCTAACTAGATCTCGTCTCCTTCAACACTTGTTTCTACCAATACTTCCTTAGATCTCTCAAGTGAATTGCGCCAAGGTCCAAATTTTGTAAATAATTTATTGAATAATTTTAGCTCTCTAACTTCAAATAAGGCTGAAAAATAGATGTAAACCAAGGTGCCGATGGTGGCAGTAGTAATAGTTAGACTGATTAATTCGATTGTTTTGGTGGTATTAAATACCAATTCATCTAGAATTTTAAAAGGTAAATAAAGGAAGACAGCCATAAAGAAACTCGCAGATAACATTTTTATTTGTGGTACCCATAGGGCAGAGGTAAATAGTTTCGGTAGTTTTTTATTGAGTAGTAAGATACATAAAATAAGTTCTACAAATGCGGCGATGGAGGTGCTAAAAGCAATCCCCATTACTCCCCAGGAAGTTTGAAAAACAAAGTACCAGCTGTTGAGTAGATAAAAACCAGCGGTAATTAGGGTAATAAAAAGTGGAGTTCGAGTGTCTTTAAGAGCATGGAAGGCTCTGATGAGCAGTTGTACCATGGCTTGTGCCCCAATTGAAATAGAAACAATAGCAACAACTCTTCCGGTGGTAAGAGTAGTGCTCCAGGGAAAATTATGAGTTCCGAAAATAAGCCTGACAAAAGGAACTCTCAGAATTAAAAGCAGAACTGAGGCGGGGTAAGCTAGAAAAGATATCTGATGGAGAGATTTAGTAACTAAACTAGTAAATCTAGATAGATTTTTATTAGTGGCTTGTGCAGATAAAAATGGTAATGAGGCTTGGCCAATCGGGACTCCGAATAAGCGGATAGGGATGGTCATGAGTCGTAGGGCTAGTCTAATTACTACAAAACTGAGGTTTCCCAGTGAGGTGGCGAAGAATCCTAAGCTTAAATTTTGAAGCTCGGTAATACTAATGGTTAGTAATCGAGCTGGCATAAGAGCAAAAAACTGTTTTACCCCAGGAAAAGAAAGGGAAAAGGAGGGTTTAAATCGAAAGCCTAGTTTGAAAACTAGTGGTAGCTGGATAATCATGTGAATGAAGGCACCAATAATAACTCCTACTCCAGCTGAATAGATTCCGAGTCTAGATGAGAATAAAAATACTCCGATTAAAATTCCTAAGTTGTATAGCACTGGTGCAATCGCTGGGATAATAAATCTTTGATATGCTTGGAGCATCCCAGTTAAAAAATTTGAGATGGCAAAAAATACTTGAGCTATCAGCATGATTTGAGTTAGAGCGGTAGTGATATTAACTTGAGCATCAGTAAACTCGTGACCAGTTCTCCAGATGGTGATGGGGCGAGCAAAATAAGCTACCACTATTGAGACGACAATAAAAACTAACAATAAAATAGTCATGGTAGTAGATGTCATTCCGAAGGCAGTTTTTTGATCTTTGTTTTTTCTTAAATTAGTAAAGACAGGAATGAATGCGGCTGAGACAGCACCTAGAATAATGAGCTGGAACATCATGTCTGGAATTTGAAAAGCAACTTGGAAAGCTTCATAAGCTTGCTGAGAAACAACGGTGGAAAAAAAATTAGAAATTAAGATTCTTTCTCTAATTAATCCTGAGAGAGATGAAAAAACATTGGCGATGGTAATAACTGCTGCAGCGGACAAAATAGAGTTTTGCTGTTTTTCTAACCAGTTGCCATTACTTGAAAAATTAGAAAAAAAGTCTTTCAATTGAGAAATCATTAAATTCTATTATAAAGGTCAGAAGTTCTTTTTGCCTAGGATGCTCTTAAAAATAGGGTGTGTAAAAATAGGTAATAAAGAGGGTAAAAAGTGGTTTTCCTCATATATGAACCTACGATTCTTGAAAAACATACAATATTTGTATGATTGTGAAGGATCTCAAATCCCCAACAATTATGTCTCAACTCCCTTTGAAATGATATCAAAAAGATATCATTCTCAAGGACCGCTAAACCAATGGTTAGAATAAATTTCCATTGAATTTATTGGTTACTTGAGATACAATCACTAACCTATGCCAGTTCTACCACACGCAAAGAAGGCCTTGCGAGCCAGCAAAACTAAAGCGCAATATAATCGTGAAGTTAAATCTGTTGCTGTCACAGCAATGAAGAAAATGACTCTTAAGCCTAGTCAGGAAAACTTAACTGCTGCTTATAAAGCAATTGATAAAGCAACTAAAAGAAAAGTTTTTCATCATAACAGAGCAGCTCGTCTTAAATCTAAGATGGCAAAGCTGTTAAAATAGGCTCCATGCAGGAGTTAATTCGCAATTTTTCTATTATCGCTCACATTGATCATGGCAAAACTACTTTGACCGATGCTTTGTTGCGGTTTACCAATACTGTTACTGATAGAGAGTTAACAGAGAGAATAATGGATAGTAATCCGATCGAGCAAGAACGTGGGATTACTATTAAATTAGCTCCAGTGAAGATGGAGCACCAAGGTCATATTCTTAATTTAATTGATACGCCTGGACATGTTGATTTTGGTTATGAGGTAAGTCGATCTTTAGCAGCTTGTGAAGGAGCAGTTTTGTTAATTGATGCCTCTCAAGGTGTTCAAGCCCAAACTTTATCTAATTATGAAAAAGCAGTCCAGTTGGGACTAATGATTATTCCAGTTTTAAATAAAATAGATCTCCCTACGGTTGATTTGGACACAGTTAAGCTAGAAGTGATGGAGAGTTTTGGTTTTAATGAAGATGAAATTTTGTCCGTATCAGCTAAAACTAGTCAGAACGTTGATCAGCTTTTAACGGCAATTATTGATAGAATTCCAGCTCCGAGTGGGAAATTAAATAACCCTCTTCGAGGTTTGGTGATGACCTCTCATTACGATTATCACAAAGGAGTAGTTGCTTCAATCAGAGTGGTAGATGGAGTTTTAGACCAGCAAAAACTGAAATTAATTTCAACTGACACTAGTTTCAATTCAATTGAAGTTGGTATCTTTTCACCGGCCATGAAACCAACTAAAAAATTAAGTGCTGGTGAGGTGGGTTATTTAGCTACAGGCTTAAAAGATATCAAAAAAGTGAGGGTAGGAGATACAGTCACTTCAGCTGATTTAAAAAATGAGGTCAAACCATTAGCTGGCTATCAAGAACCAACACCAATGGTTTATATGGAGCTTTACCCAATTGATGCTGATGAATTTAGAATTCTTAAAGACAGTATGGATAAATTAGCTCTTCATGATTCATCACTTCAATATCAAGGAACTCACTCATTAGCTTTAGGGAATGGTCTGCGAGTTGGCTTTTTAGGAATACTTCATGCAGAGATTATTCGCGAACGATTAAAGAGAGAGTTTGATTTAGATTTAATTGCGACTGCTCCTTCGGTTATTTATCAAGTCACCACTACAAATGGAGGAATGATAGAGGCGCATTCACCTGCAGAGATGCCAGATCCGAGTGTGATTGAATCAGTCTCTGAGCCAATTGCCGCTGCAACTATTTATTCTCCAGAGCGATACCTGAGTTCTATTATTCAGTTTTTAAAAGATCGACGAGGTGAGTTATTAGACAGTCAGCCGATTGGAGTTAGAACTAAACTTAAGTTTAAGATTCCTTTAGCTGAAATAATTGTTGATCTTCATGATAATTTGAAATCTATCTCGTCTGGCTATGCATCACTAGAGTATAGAGTGGTTGAGTATAGGCCAGTTGATGCGGTTAAAGTGGATATTTTGATTAATAAAGAAGTAGTGGAGGCTTTAAGTATGATCACTATTCGAGACCAAGCTGATTATCGGGGTAAGAAATTAGTTAAAAAATTAAAAGAAGTGGTCCCTCGCCAATTATTTGAGATTCCAATTCAAGCTGCTATTGGTGGTAAAATTGTGGCTCGAGAAACAGTGAGGGCTTTTCGTAAGGATGTGACCGCCAAGCTTTATGGTGGCGATCGAACTCGAAGAATGAAACTACTTAAAAAACAAGCCAAAGGTAAAAAACGACTCAAACAAGTCGGTAGTGTTGAGCTAAATCAAGATGCTTTTTTAGCTGTTTTAGAGAATGATTAATTGAATGCTATAATTGCCATAGTATGCCTAATATATTTGACGCTACAAAAGATCGGGTGAAGCCTCTAGTCAAAAAGAAAAAATCTCCTTTAGAAATGGTCGATAATTACTCAGAAGTAATGAGACATGAAGAACCTTCACGGAATCCCCTTGATGCTTTTGCTCCTAAGCCACTCATGATTTACGCATTTGATTCTCAGCTTGATGGTGAGAATGTACTTCTCTTACTGCGAAGGCATCCTATTACTCAGATCACTAAGTTTTTAACAGTGATTGTGATGTTGGTAGTACCATTTTTCTTTAATCAAATTAGCTTTTATTATTTACTTGAGGGAAATTTCCAAACTGCAATTTTATTGCTGTGGTATTTAATAATCGTTGGTTACTCTTTGGAGTCATTTTTGACTTGGTTTTATAATGTTTACATCATTACCGATGAGCGGATTATTGATATTGATTTTTTATCACTTATTTACCGGAATGTTTCAGCTGCAAAAATTGATAAAGTAGAAGATATTACGGCTGTTACCAGTGGTGTGGTTCAATCAATTTTTGACTATGGCACCATTCATATCCAAACAGCAGCTGAGAAAACAGAGTTTGAGTTTGAGGATGTACCTCATCCCAATCGAGTCACTCAGTTTTTAAATGAGATGTTAGTCGAAGAAGAAAGAGAAAAAATAGAAGGAAGAGTAAAATAATGCCAGTTGAATTAAATGAACTATTTTTTGGTTTTTTGAAGGTTTTATTTGTGGTGGCTGGTGTCATATACGTAATTTTTTCAGTGGTGACTATTAGGCAAATTCACACCATGCAAAAGTCTTTAATGACCTCAGTCTCAGATAGATTGAAAGCCCTAGGATATATTCATTTAGTATTTGCAGTTTTAGTGCTATTATTTTTCATCGTTAGTCTTTGATCTAGTATGATAAAATAAGGTCAATGTATAGAGTCAACGTCACCCCAGTCGTTGGGTTGCCACAATTTAGTGGTTGGTCACAAGTTGTTTCAAGTAATTTTTCTTCAAGTCAACTAGTATGTGCCTTTTCAATTTCTGGCGATCATGCTGGTAATGCCGGTCGTGATTTTACTGAGAAAATTTCGCAGGCAGAAGCAACTTCTCCTCAAGAACTTCAACAACTAATTGATAATTTAATTGTTGCTGCAGAAGAGCTAGGTGTAGAAATACAACTTGCTTGCGGGGTTTTTACTTTAAATAAAGTAATTTTAGGTACCATTGGTGGGAGTGTTTTTCTCAAAAGAGGTGAGCGAACTGGGGTTTTATTAAATTCTATTGAGCAGGTGAAAATTATTGAAGGCAAAAGAACAGCTGGTGATGTAGTGGTACTCATAACCCATCAGGCAACCGACTTTATTAATGAGATTAAGCAGAAATTTACTCGTGGTTTTGATACCGATTCTGTGGTGACTTCAATTATTCCTGGACTCCATGGATTAAATGATTCTTCTTTATCCAGCATTGCTTTTGTAGTCGGTGGCCGTGAGCTAGAAGAAGACATCGATGAAGAACATGAGCCTCCAGTTTTGGATATTCCACCAGCTTTAAAATTAAGGGGAGCTGGGAAAAATAGAGCTGAAATCAATGAAGATGAATCTTTACCAAAATTAGGACAAGCTCATAAAACTAAATTAGCATCTAATTTAATTAGAAAAGTAAAACAAGTATTTAGCTCAACATTGAGTCAAACTACCACTTTATTTAAACGAATTAATTGGCGTTCTATTTTAGTCAGAGTAGTTAGTTTTTTTAGTCGACTAAAAGAATTATTTTTAAAAAGTATTAAATTTGCAGTCACTCTATTTAGAAAGATTACTGCTCGAGATATTTATCTAAAAAATAATTCACCACGGCAATTAATGCGCATTGCGCTGCCGATTATAGCTGGGGTGATAGTAATTGGTGGCCTAATTGGTTTTAGAGTTTATAAAGTTAGACAACAACTTAAAAATGCTGATTTAGTTTTAGATCCAATAGTAAGTCAGTTAAGCTTAGCTAAAGATCAGTTGGAATCAGATCCGATTTCAGCTAGAGAATCAGTTAGTCAGGCCATTACTGCATTAGAGCAATTAGAAAAAGATTTTATAGATCAGAAAAAAGCTCAAGAATTAGTAGCAGACCAACTATTTTCAGCTAGAGAACTTTATGATCAAATTTCTGGTCAAGAGGAGTTTGGTCAATTAGAAATATTTTATGATTTAAGATTAGCAGATAGTGAATTTGTGGTCAGTGCCTTAGATGCTACTGCCCAGCAAGCAGTGTTTTTAGATGCTGGTAAAAAACAGGTTGCAGTTTTAGATTTAGAAAATAAGCAACTCAAGCAAATTGATTTAAGTGATGAAGACAAACCAATTGATTTAGAGTTAACTAGTTCTACAGTTACTGTTTTAGGAGATGGTGTTTTAGCTAAGGATTTTAAGGACGAAGAAACCAATTTCATAGAAGTAATTGCTCAAGGCGATTCTAATAAAGAAGCTACTCTAATTGAAGGTTTTGCGACATACATTTATATTCTTAATCCTGAAAAAAGAAATATTTATCGTTATGCCAAACAAGAAGATGGTTACTCAGACCCAATCGGTTGGGTGAGTGGTGCAGCTGGCTTTGATTATGGACAAGTTTCTTCTTGGGCAATTGATGGTGAAATGTGGGTGGCTACTAGAGAAGGTGGACTCCATAAATTAGCTTCCGGCAAGGAGCAAGAGTTTAAAGTAACTGGTTTGTCAGAGCCTTTCACTCATGCCTTGCAAGTTTTTACTCATGAGGATTTAGAAAACCTGTATGTGCTTGAGCCAGATGGAAAAAGATTAGTGGTGTTAAATAAAAAAGGTGAGTTCTTAAAAGAAATTAAGAGTGATTCTTTAACCTCAACTACTTCTTTATTCGTGAGCGAGGAGCTGAATAAAGCTTTTGCAGTCAGTGGCTCAATTGTGTACGCGATGAGTATTTAGTTTTTCCCTGATACAATATTATTTGTATGTCAAAGCTTTTGCTTAAAAATCGTCGAGCTACTTATGAGTATGAGATCTTCAAGAAATATGAAGCCGGGATTGTTTTGTCTGGTTCTGAGGTGAAGAGTTTACGTGCTGGGAGTGGGAGCTTTTTTGGAAGTTATGTGAAGTTATTAAGTGGTGAAGCTTACTTGTTAAATACTCAGATTACACCTTATAAGTTTGCAGAGAACTCTGATTATGATCCCAAACGTACCCGCAAACTATTACTGCATAAAAAAGAATTGGCAGAGATAGAGCAGTTGAGTCAGCAAAAAGGCAGAGCATTAATTCCACTGGCATTTGTTTTAAAAAATAGAAATATTAAACTTGAATTTGCGGTGGCACGAGGTAAAAAACTTCATGATAAAAGACAAGATCTAAAGAAAAAAGATTTAGCTAGAGATGCAGCCAGAGAGATAAGGGGGAAGTGGTAAGTTTTCGCTCCTCTTGCATGGTCATCCATTTTCCTCTTTAATAGAAGTAGTTGTTAAACAAAGGAGTTTCTATGCCCAAGAATGTTTTTTGGCCAGCTACATTAGTTATTATGGGGTTTATTTTTCTCGCCTCAAATCTAGGCATGCTCCCTAAAGAATTTTGGAATTTTTGGCCATTAGTTTTGATCGTTGTTGGTTTGGGTGGTTTATTAACTTCAGACAGAGAAGAATGGTTGATAGATACAAAAAAATCTAAGACTAAATCAAAAAAGAAGTCGACAACAAAACGTAAAAAGAAATCCGCCCGCAAGAAAAAGAAATAAGTGCAGATTGCAATCGATGGCCCTGTTGCCGCCGGCAAAAGCACTATTGCAAAACTTCTCTCCAGCCGACTCAGAATGACTTATATTGATACTGGTGCGATGTATCGTGCTTTGGCTCTCGCCGCTAAAAGAGCTGATATCGATTGGGATAATGCTCAAGCGATGGAAAAATTGGCTAAAAAAATAAAGATTCGTTTGGCTAGACCAATTGGTAAGAAAAAAGACGGTCGTCCGGTATCAGTTTATCTAGATGATGAAGATGTTTCTTGGAAGATTCGTGAGTCAGAAATAGGTGAGGGATCATCAGTTATTGCTGTTCATCCAGAAGTAAGAAAAGTTTTAGTGAAACTCCAGCAAGATATGTGTGAGGGTAAAAGAGTGGTTATGGAGGGGAGAGATATTGGAAGTAAAGTCTTACCTAATGCCGATTTAAAGATTTTTATGATTGCTGACCAAGCAGTGCGAGTTAAGCGTAAAAGAAAATACTTACTGAAAGTTGGTGAGAAACTGACGAAAAAACAAGTTCGGGCTGACCTAGTGTCGCGAGATACTCGTGAAATGACTCGAGAGATAGATCCACTGCGACCTACTTTAGATGCTTGGCAGTTGGATACAACCAAGATGAGTATTGACCAAGTAGTAAAAATCGTTGTTGACAAAGTTAGTCTACTTGAAGAAAATCAAGAATAATACCTAGAAAGGTTCTATGTCAAAATCATTTCAAATTGCGATTGATGGTCCTGTTGCTGCTGGTTGTAGCACTGTGGCTAGATTGCTCGCAGAAAGATTGGGAATTTTGTACATTGATACGGGAGCCATGTATCGCACCGCAGCTTTATTAGCCATGAGAAACAATATTGATTTAGAAGATGAAGTTAAATTAACTGAGCTAGTTAAGAAATCTAAAATCGAACTGTCTAAGCCTTTGACAACAGAGAAAGATGGTCGTTTGATTACAATTTCATTAAATGGAGAGGATATCTCTTGGCAGATTAGAACTGATGAGGTAAGTAAGAACGTACCTGTGGTAGCTAAACATCCCAAGCTAAGAGAAGTTTTAGTAAAGAAACAACAACAACTAGCAGCCATAGATGATGTAGTAATGGAGGGCAGAGATATTACTTATAAAGTTTTACCCGATGCTGATTTAAAAATATTTTTGACCGCCTCAGATGTAGTCAGAGCTAAAAGAAGACACATACAGATGCAGTCTAGGGGCAAGGATTTAAGTTTTGAAGAAACTTATCAAGAGCTTTTAAGAAGAGATAAAATTGATACAGAAAGAAGCGTTGATCCTTTAAAAATTGTGGCTGATGCGACGGTGATTGATACTAGTGACTTAACCATTAATCAGGCTGTTGATGTGATTGAGGCTCAAGTTAAAGCAATAAAAGAAGTTAAACTATCATAAGAGATTAATTTTTTTCAGCATCAATTTCTTTTTTCTCAAACCATTCTGGTAAACATTGTTTTTGTGGTTCGGTCCCAGGAACAAAAAGTTCTTCTTTGATTATTGGGCATTTTTCACAAGGTAATGTACCTGTGGCTGAGCAAATTTTTACTTTAATCAAGCCATATGGAATTGGAAATACATGAGGTTGATCTTCGTTGAGTAATAAACGCATAATTTTGTTCCAAATTGGAGAAGCTCCAGTGATACCGGAAGCGACATAGCTCATCGGTAAATTATTATTATTTCCCACCCAAACTGCTGTTAAGTATTCTGTGGTGTAGCCAATCGCCCAGTTGTCTCTGAGGTTATTAGTGGTACCGGTTTTTACAGCCACCTGTTGGTCTGGAATATACAGTACTGACTGTGGTCCAAAAGCTGGAGTACGGGCTTGATTGTCAGATAAAATGTCTGAGATTTGATAGGCAACCTTAGGGCTTAAAGTTTTATTTTGTGAACAACCTTTATTATCCAAAGCACAAGTATTTCTGTATAAAACTTCGCCCTTATAATTTTTTATTTCTAAAATAGGATTTAATAAAGTAGTTTCACCTTGATTAGCAAATGTACTGTAGAGTTCAGCCATATCAGTCATTTTTACTTCACCTCCACCTAGGGTAAGTGAGAGACCGAAGCGACTTCGATCTTGCCAAGTATCAATACCCATCAGCTCAGCTTTATCAAGCATGTTGCTGACTCCTATTTCAGCTAAAGTTTTGACAGCCGGTACGTTGTAGGAAGAAGCT
>Ga0307990_1000958_pt1 | contig 24609 bp, 25 predicted proteins | sample EllFjometagen129_FD_203168 | JGI IMG/M metagenome (GOLD analysis project Ga0307990, IMG submission 203168) | Marine microbial communities from Ellis Fjord, Antarctic Ocean - #129 | ecosystem: Environmental > Aquatic > Marine > Unclassified | place: Southern Ocean | collected 2014-10-08
AGAGATCCGTAGCGTGTCCGCTTGGGTCAATGGTCTCCTCGTTCTTGCGCATATAGTTGATGCCGTATCGCCGGTGTTTCCAGTAGTCATCCATCATATCGCCGAGCCATCCGTGGAATTCGTCGAAACCACGTTGGTTTGGTCGATTCTCTTTTCTAAGTCCCAGGTGCCATTTTCCGATGAGTGTTGTGTGGTATCCTTGCTGCTGAAAGATTTTTGGTAACATGATGCTATCAGGAGTAAGGAAACCCCAGTTAGCTTTCTCGTGCGTTCTTACAACGCCGGGAATACCAACAAGATCAGGATATCTTCCGCTTAAAAGTGCAGCGCGTGTGGGTGCACACACACAGCAGTTTGCGTAGAACTCATTGAAGCGCATTCCCTCAGACATCAGCTTGTCCAGATTGGGTGTTTTGATCTCCGCTCCACCGTAGCAAGAGAGATCGCCGTAGCCTAGATCGTCGGCCATGATCAATAAGACATTCGGTCTTATTGCATCCATTGCGGAGCTAATCCCAACTCCGAGCAAAAAGACGCCTGCAATTATTGCGAGCCGCGTCATCTTTAAACTATTTCTGTGTTCATTCATTTTACTATCATCCCATAAATTACAAATTTGATAATGTTACCACTTTTCGCCCTTCGTTGATAGCGGTGAAAACCCCAAAAAGTTTATCTGTAAAAAAATGCGTCGCAAACATGATCGGATTTGAGGCGAGAGGTACTAAACTTCTGCTCTATGAGATGCTAGTGTTCCAATTTCAGTTCTATGTTGTCCAAGTAGAATGCCGTTTTGTGTTTGGCGTTGCTGATGAAACCGAGCCAGTCAAAATTTTTGAATTTGGCCGTGCCGTTCTTCAGGCCGGTGAAGTGATGGGGGAGCTGGCCCGGGAACCTGATGCTGAGATCCCAGGTTCCCGCAGCCATTCCAAGCTTGGCGGACATCTCGATGTAGACCCATTTATCGGCAGGCATCGCGATGCTTTTGCCTGCGAAATGGAGCTTGCCACCGACAATCTGGAATGTGGGGCCGGTATGGTATTGAGTCCTGTAGTCGCGCCACTCGATGGTGATGTCGGCGTTGGCCGGAGTGCGGATGTCGAAGCTGGCGTGCGCTGTCCCACTATCGAATTTGGGCTGATACACAATGTGAGGGTTGTATGGCTTCTCAAACTCAGCCCCGTCCTGGATCTTGAGACTGTGTTTGCCGGTTGCGGAGGTCTCGTCGGTAACGACGATGGCCGTGCCTCTTTTCTCGTTGTGGACTTCGGCCAGTCTGGGCAGGTTGCCGGGTGCTCGGCTTTCGAAGTCGTCCTTTGTCGGAATCTTCGGCGGTGTGGGCGCAATGCGCAGGAGCTTGACCGGGATGGATTTGGCGAGCTGCTTCCACGTCGCGTCGCCGTAGACGCCGGCCTCTGTGTAATCAAATGGTTTGAATCCGATCTTCGACGCAGGTGATCCGGGCCTGAGCTTGTAGTCGCCGCCCTTGGCATCGACGAACAGGGGGTCGACGATGAAGCCGTTCTTGTCGTGGCCGAGTTTCTGCCATTCGGCGAACGACTTGCCCTGGAAGGTGACCGGGCGCCCGCTGGTGTCCCAATAGATGTTATTATCGACGGTCACCTTAGCTTTATTCATCTGACCATGGAAAAGAACTCCAGTGTCGTAGATAACGATGTTGTTCTGGAAGAAGATGGAGCGATGCTTCTCAACACGCGACACCTTGACCTGATACAGTTCGCTGAACGCGAGGATGTTATTGCGGATCATGTTGTCGCGGCCGTAGTGCTGGTGGAATCCGCCACACTTGGTGCGGTAGACAAGGTTGTTCGCCATCTCGATGTTTGAACTTCCCTCATCGGTGTAGAGGCCCCAGCCGCCGTAGCTGTACGAGTTGATGTCGTGGATAACGTTGTTATTGACCTTCGTCCCCTCGCTCGGGCCCAGTGTGTAGACAGCGCCCATATCGCTGAGGACGCCGTAACCGATGTGATGAATGTGGTTGTGCATGATCAGATTGCGCTTGGCCAGGCTCTCGGCGTAGCCCCAACGCCAGCCGACGGAGATGCCGCTGTAGTAGAGGTCGCCGATCTCGTTGTGGGTGACGCGATTGTCCGCTGCGTGTCCAATCCAGACGCCAACCGCACACGGGAAGATATGGCCGCCGTTGTGGATGATGCAGTTGTCGACAGTGATATGGCTGGTGCGCTCTTCCTGCTCCTTGGCAATGCCTATCTCACCAATGCGCACACCGCCGGCACCAAAATCGTGAATGTGCGTACGGTAAACGCCGCTGTTGCGGCAACCCTTACGGAACCAGACAGAGTACTTGCCGATATGTGCGATTTCACAGTCTTCGAATCGTACAGTCTCGGCGTCATCAACCATCACGACGGCTTCAATCCTGGCGGCTGCCTGCATCGCTTCATGTCCATCCAATGGTGTTGAGCAGGTCGTGTGCTGGAATGACAGTCCTTTGAACGTCAGGTTCTTCACGACGGCTTTGCCGGGCTCGCCTTTGAGGACAATCAGCTTTTCACTCACGGGCACAACCACGTGCGCAGTTTCAGGCTTTTCGCCCTCGAGCGGGATGTAGGTTAGTGTTCCGTCGCGGTCGAGGAACCATTCGCCCGGTGTATCCAGAGCCGCCTTGAAGTTTTCAAGATGGTAGCGGGTATGTGCGTGCCAGTTGTTCCATGCCTTCATGCCCCGTCCGACGGTGACGATTGTGTTTTTCTCGCCATCCACTCTGTCCAGGCGACGCCGGGTGTTGTCCCACTTGTGATAGACAACCATGGAGACATCTTTGAGGGTCTTCTTGTCCATGCCGATCAATGGTTTGATATCGTCGGGGCGAACGGAAATCGTCTGCTTCGCACGCTCAGGCCAGCGACCGCTGCCCTTGAGGATGACCTGATCGACATCCAGCATATAGTGATAGAATGCGTTCGGTGTCCTGGCGCGTACAGCGCGATGGCCGTTAATGAAGAGTTGCTCGAAGTAGAGCTTGCCCGCAGCCACATCGGGTATTTTCAGGGACCATGTGCCGTCGGCCTGGGCTTTGAAGCCAGTGATAACGCGCCCGCCGCTGAAAACTGGTCTTTCTCCGGAATAAGCACAATAGGTAACACGGAATACCTCTGTCCCGGAGTCCTTCGGGGTAAACACAACTGGCTTATCAAGCAAGTATGTTCCACCGCGAATCTGAACTTTAATGTTCTCAGTGAGTCCTTTTGAAATTAATTTCCGGACTGCATGCTGGGCCGCAACAAGGGACACGAAAGGCTTATCCCTGGTGCCCGCGTTCGTGTCTCTTCCCTGCGGTGACACATAGAGGTCAACCGCCAGACTTTGAAGAGCGAGGTTGAGAAGCAAAAACCATATTAGAGTAATATTTTTTTCAATCATTTAATACTTCTCCTCAGTGCGAACAGTGTGAATCACCTGCATAAAATGCGCGTCATTTTCTGTCAGGTGAATTCTCTTGTTTAACCCTGTACATTTAATATGGAGACCATTTTAAAAGCTTCAGTTTCAATATAATGCAATGCTCCATAGAGCTGGCGCTTATACTTCACAGTATTTATTTTAGTCCATCAACAACAGTTTCCATTTTATTGTGATTGGCTTGGTCTGAAAATTTCAGTGCCGCTTTTTCTGGAGATTGTCCAAATATGGCTTTATAGAATACTATTGCTGATAAGTAAGTGCCCTGCTTTGATGGATGATACTCATCCTTTCTAAACAGATTCAAGCTTGGATATCGTTTTCGTGACACTTCCCATGCAAGCCCAACAGGCACAACCTCGGCATGAATCTCTTCCGCCATCGCATTATAACCTTCGGTCAATAGTTTCTGCATGTTGGCATACAAGCTCTTTAGTTCCTCATTCTTTAAATTTCCGATACTTGTTTTTCTAGCTTTTATAAAAAAACGTTCTTCAGTCTGATAGGCCCAAGTCAAGTAAAGCATCAATTTTGCTTCCTTGCATTTGTCAGCCAACTCTTTTCCGCTCTTTATCATATTTGGTTTATCGACGATTGGCTCAAGGCTTTGTCCTTGAAAGACAACTATATCCCACTTTTTTGAGGCTAAAGCATTTAGCGTTTTCGGGTCTTTGGCGTGTTGCACTATTGAGTAACCGCCTTTGGTAATTTGTTCTATGTTAATGACCTTCTCATTGGCAACAGCCAAGGCTTTTACCATCCCGGGCATATTGTTGACATAGGTAAAACTATTGCCAATGAATAGGAGATTTGCCGGATCAGCGGCGAAACAAAAACCGGTATATAAAAATAGTATAAAAATTATTGTGTTGTTTTTCATTTGCCTCAATGTTATTGTTTTGAACATTTTAAATCTCCTTTTATTTTAGCATTAAAGAATACATAAGAATACAGATGAATGCAATAGCTCTTATTTTGTTTGTGCTAACGCGAGCGTCCACCTGTCTTGTTGGACGATTTTTCTCTCAGCATTTTGATTGCCATCAGAATTGTGAACACCGACCCACCGACAACACCCATCAGCAGGTCGAGAATGGTGTCATCCAGTCCGTCTTGGCATGTTGAGCCCATGGTGTGATCAGCAATCCACTCTGCAAATTCCCAAAAGACTGCCGCAGTGCAGGTTAGGCCGATGACAACCGCAACGTAGCTCTGCAGTGATTTGTTCGTTATCTACCACTGATACACCCATGTGTATGTCGTGTATCGAGTCGTTGCCGGATTTAGATAGCCTTTCTTTTCATCAGCTAGACCATGTTCTGTCTCTCCGCAGCGACAGGTGAGTCTCAGTCCGTCCTGAAAGAAAATGGGATCTTCGTCGTGGAACCGGTATGCGGAGAAACTGTTGGTTTTCCTGTCGAAATGCGTAAGGCCCGCGATATCGGCGTGGAACTTCCCGGTGTCAAAGTAGTAGGTCCCGAGAAAGTAATCTTCCAGTCCCGACGAAAGCATCAAAGGCTTCTGTTTTCCGCCCAGGTATGCACGCATGCAAGATTCGAGGTAGTTCAACTTGTTCCCCCGTGCTGCGATCGCTACCTGATACAGGGCGCCTTTTCCAGAAACGTTGCAGAGATCAAACTCTTCAAGGGGTGCGGCGTCGTAATTTTCCAAGCGAATCAACTTCAGCCTCGATTCCTTGGGCAATTCAACACCTCCAAGACTGACACGACCGTTCTCTACACCGCGAATTATCCACCATACCCGGGGGTTGTCATCCGCATGTTCGCTACGTTGTGCCGTAACACGAATGCTTTTTCCGTAAGGAATCCGGTAGTTGTTATAGATCCCGTTGCGCTTGCCGATTTTGCCAATATGTTTCGTGGACCACGGTGCGGTGTTGTCGTTGAAACCGATGCCGTGTCCCATGTAGAGGTCCATGTCAATAGAAGGTACTTTTTCGTTATCCACATAATACCGGATCCGAGTATCCTCAACTCCTTTGAAGTTTCCGCCGAACCAGAAGTGCGTCAGACAACCCGCGCCTTGATACTCAAAGAGGACCGCTTCTTTTATTCCTCCCAGAACGCGTACCCCTTTACCCATTGTGCCGATGGGGTGAAGGTTTTCATGTTTGGCACCGAACGATTCAATGTTTACAATTCCGATGAGCACGGCACAAAAAATCAGTTTCTTTATTGTCATTATGGACTCCTTTTTTAGGTTTATTATTCAGTTAGATTAAAAATAATTTGCTTGATCAATGGGGATTAACCTCTCCACGGTCTTTTCCTCTTGGTCGCTTTGGTGACAGCTGAATAAGTTATGTTGGCATTCTCGATTATCTGAAAATCGAACATTACGACACAGGCAAAATCAGCGCCATTACATATTCTGACTACGACCCCTCTGCCGTTTAAAGTTGGTTTTACTGTGGAGTGCTGATGCCGAGTTCAATGGGGCAATGGTCGGAACCGGTGACATGATCGAGAATGGCGGCGGACTGAACGACTGGCAGCAGTGCGTGAGTGGCCAGGAAATAGTCAAGTCTCCATCCGACATTGTTTTCCCTCGCCCGACCCCGATAGCTCCACCAGGAATACTGCTCTTTTTCGGGATGCAGGGTGCGGAAGGTGTCAACCAGATCGGCGTTGATATAATTCGTCATTCCCTGCCGTTCTTCGATGGTGTAGCCGGCGTTACCTTCGTTTGGTTTGGGGCGGGCCAGATCGATGGGGTTGTGGGCCACGTTCATGTCGCCGCAGATAATGACCGGCTTGGCTGTTTCCAACGCTTTGATTTTTTCTAGCAGCAGCTGGTCGAATTCCTGCCGATCATTGAGGCGCGATAAATCGTTTTTCGCATTTGGGACATAAGTATTGACCAGGAAGAAGTCGGGGAATTTCAGAAACTGGAAACGGCCCTCACGGTCAAAGCGTTCGTCCCCAATCCGGGTTTCGCAGGCCATAGGTGGCATGCGAGTTAGCGTGGCGGTTCCGCTGTAGCCCTTCCGCTCGGCGCCATTCCAGTATCCGCGATAGCCTTCCGTCGCACCGAGCTGTGCAATCGCCGCCGGAAGGTCGTCATTGTGCACTTTAATTTCCTGCAGGCATAGTATGTCCGGGTGGTATTCCAGAAGAAAGTCTTCGAAGCCTTTCTTCGCAACCGCCCGAATCCCGTTTACATTCCAAGATATCAGTTTCATTAATTGCCTCCTTTCAGAAGAGTGGTATGCGCAGTCGGACAGATGATGAGGCGTACGTCGGCGAATACCTGTGGATGTGGTTGTAGGGTAATGATATGACAATACCCGACTGCAATTTATCAATTTTATCTTTGACTTCCTCGGCCCCTTCTGTATGTATAGAACTTCTGCTCATCCGGGGTCAACGCTACGGATCACCGGACAGAGGAAGACGCGCTTGGCGCGGCTTTTACTGGTACGGTTTGTTCGACTCTTGGTGATTGTATTGGCGAACAATCATTGTTTTGAGAATAGCATTACTTCAACTTCTTTATCTTTCTGAAGTCTTCTACTTGGCTTTCCCATAGTTTCTTCAGTTCCATAACCTTCTCGGGATGTTGTGTCGCCAGGTTTTTGGTTTCAGCACGATCTTCCTCCAGGTTGTATAGTTCCCAGTTCCCCTTTTTAACCTTTACCAGCTTCCATTCGCCGTACCTTAGTGCATTATTGCCCTCGTGTGACCACCATAGAGCTCTTTTGTTCTCAATCTCCTGCTTAAATAAGGAAGTGCCAGGGAAAGGAACTTTCCGATTGTCTATTTTTACTCCCGCGACATCCAGAATAGTAGGAAGCAAATCAATAACGTGTCCAGGTGTCTGACTAATCTTTCCTGTTCGCTTGACCTTCTTGGGCCAATGGACAATGAACGGTGTGCAGGAGCCTCCCTCATGTGTCCAGGTTTTGTGTTTTCGAAAAGGAGTATTGCAGGCAGTTGACCACCCTGGGCCCAGGCATAGAAAACTATTGGCTGAACCCGGCACAGCTTTAGGATCGTGGCCATCACCACGCACCATCAGCTCAGCACTTGCTCCATTGTCGGACAAAAAGAAGATGACGGTATTTTCAAAGACATTCATGGTTTTAAGTTGTTTGATAATGCGGCCCACTTCAATATCGATACGTTCGATCATCGCCGCATGAATGGTCATTTTGTTCTGTTGGAATTCTTTCTGCTTCTGAGTGAGATCATTCCAGGGAACAGGCCGGTTGATCTCGCCCTCTCCCAGGACGATGAGCTGTTTAGAGAAATCGTAAGGAGGGCCTTGATTGCGCTCTACCCTGGAGAGTGTTCCTTTGACCAGTCCCAATTTCTGTAGCCGTTCCCAGCGCAGATTGCGAATTGTATCCCAACCTGCTCTGTAACGATCTCCTACCCGTGCAATATCCTCAGGCAACGCTTGCAGGGGAAAATGGGGGGCGGTAAAGGCAACAAATGAAAAGAATGGTTTGCTAGGATGATTTAACAGATGTTCGTTCAAAAACTCTATCGCATGATCTGCTACTGCGGTCGTTGCATAAAACCCATCCCTGGGCTTTATCGGAGTACATTTCTTGTCGTTTTTGAAAAGTTTCTTTGGGCAAAAGAAACGATTCTGATCGAGAATATAGAAGGATCGGTCGAATCCGTTACCTATTGGCATGCCATCAATATGCCATTTGCCGGAGTGATATGAGCGGTACCCGGCTGGTGCTAAATAATCCGGCAACAAGTGGGCCCACTGCGGCCGTTTACCTCCACCCTTTATATCAAGAACAGAATCGCGGTTTATTTGCTGCGGGTAATAGCCTGACAAAAGTGCTGCCCGTGTTGGCCAGCAACGAGCACAATTATAGAACTGTGAGTAGCGCAAACCGTTTGACGCCAAACTATCGATGGTCGGTGTATTAATCTCCCCACCATAACAACCCAAGTCGGAATAGCCCATATCATCGACCAGAATGAGAAGGACATTCGGGGAACTAGTATTAACCTCGGCAGCCGATACGGTTGACGCAATTATGACCAAAGCTATTATTTGTGCAGATTTTATCATTTAGTTTCCTCTTGCGGCCGAACGTTGCAGTCACGCTTTTCTTGACGCGACAGCGGCAAAAAATAGACCGATTTGTTGTGTGCCGGGTGAGCCCGGTTGCTTGCTAATGCACAATAAAAGTGTACCAAATTTGAAAACGATGTCAATCGTAACTTTTCGTTATGGTAGACGAAAATTTACTGTAACTCAAGGAGTTAGTCCAACCCCGACTTGATAACGGTTAGGGAAGCGTAAGACAGAGATTCGTCCAGTAATGGCGGGTTGAAGGAAGTCTGTAGTGAATATGTGGGTGGAATCAAAAGGAATAAGGATGTGTTGAGCCGTCCCTTCAAACGAAGAAGCCGAAAAATGTCCGGTTATCTGTGCTGATTCCAATCTCTTGGGTGCTATCAGCACCTTTGCCATTACTCCAGCCGGATGGTCGATGTAAAGGGGGCAGTAAAGGGTGACCCCATTTAAAGTTAAACGTTCAAGCAGTGCCGGGGCGAAGCCGAAGGCGAAGAGAAAGGTAAAGATTAGGGTAAAGACGAGGGGTGCATTTGCGGGACGTTTTACTAAAGAACGGGGTCAGATAAGGGCGTAAAATGGATAACGCTCACTGCATGCTGCATCTGGATTTACCGTTAGAAGGATTTATTTTGAGTTTATCTATCTATTTAAGTGAACCAGATGGTATAATTCTGCGTTTATAAAACTATGTATTATAAGGGGAAATAATGGAGAGAAGTCATATGAAAATTGGAAAGAGTCTCGATGCGGATAAGCTGCTTGAGATGTATTATCTTGATATGCGTTCGGCGTTGCTGGAGACGGCGGCGGGTATGGATCGTATTGCCCGTGCTCCGGGGTTCGATGAGGTGAATATTGATCCGCGTCTACTGCGCCTGCGGAAGGTTGCGGAGTTGCTGACTCAGCCGGGAGATGACCGGTGTGTGCAGTTTCAGTTGCTTTTTTCGGAGGAGGGCTCATGAAAATTATTGAACCGCATATACATATGATTGCCCGTACGACGCAGGACTATGAGCGTATGGTCAGGATGCATACGGTTGCCTGCTGTGAACCGGCATTCTGGGCCGGGTATGACCGTACATCCGCTGCTGCGTTTTATGATTATTTTACGCATATCACGACATTTGAACCTACACGTGCTGCGCAGTATCTTATTCAGCATTACGCATGGATCTGTCTTAATCCCAAGGAAGCGGACGACCTCGGGTTGGCGCGGGAGGTGCTGGCGTTTATACCTGAGTTTCTGGAAAAGCCCAATGTTGTCGGTATAGGAGAGATCGGGCTGAATAAGAACACCCCCAATGAGATGAAGGTGTTTGAGGAGCAGGTTGAACTGGCTTTACAATATAATCAGCTTATCTGGATACACACGCCGCATCTTAACGACAAGCTTAAGGGCACCCGTATGCTGGTTGATTATCTTAAAGGGCATGGCGGTGTTGATCCGGAGAGGGTCACATTTGATCATTGTGAGGAGCATACAATCCCGATGATTCGTGATGCCGGATTCTGGAGTGCGCTGACGATTTATCCGGTTACAAAAAATTCGCCGGCAAGGGTTGTAGATATACTTGAGCGTTACGGTGTTGATCATATGCTTGTGGATGCTTCAGGAGACTGGGGACCGTCGGATCCAGGAACTATACATGACGCTGTTTTTGAGATGCGCCGCAGGGGGCATCCGGATTCACTGGTTGAGACTGTTTTTTATAATAATCCATGTTATTTTCTTGGACAGAGTGATCATTTCCGGCTTAAGCCGGAGCTCTCGAAAGAAGAAGCCTGGGGCTGAGGAGTTATTTATGGCTGTAAAGGAAGCACTGGTTCGTTATGAGGATGAGACAGCCTCGCAGGAGTGCCCATACGGAAATGCTGTAAGGGTTATAACCGGGGGGCTTGGCGGGGTCGCCAATGTTCATGTGATTGAGGTAACCGAGGGGGGGGAGCATTTTCATTCAGGATATGATGAGGTCTATTATGTCCTTTCCGGGAGAGGGACACTCTGTATGCTTAATGAAGATTTTGAGTTACGTTCCGGTGCGGTGGCCGTAATTCCCGCTGACACCGTTCATTCGCTGAAGGCGGAAGAGGGTGCTCCGCTTCGTTTTGTAATATTCGGCACCCCCGCGATGTCGGTTGAAGATCCCAGGTTTATGCCTCGTAAAGTATGTTAAAAGAAAGAGGCCTTCTGCAGAGGTGCAGAGGGAAGAGCGATAATTGAGAGACGGGAGATGTTGTTCGTCGGTTCCGCTGGCTCACGCAAGAGTCGGTTCTGTCTGCCAACGCATCCCGTCATTTCCGTCACATCATTTTGGAGTCAACGTAAAGCTCACCTGCTACTATGAAGCGCAGCAGAATAGCGGTCAGGGGGAGCGTCTTGTTATAAAATAATACTTATTTTTTCGTCTTGATTTAATCTGTATATTTTGTATTCTGCAACACTTTTATCCATTCTTCAGAGCCTGTTAACGTGCCACTGAGGTGCGGCCTATTGGATGTCGTTTCCAGTGGGCTGGTTAGGCGCCTCTGCTCTGCTCAGTGACTGAAGGGCTTGGATCGATTCCTGCCAAAAGCGGAGTAAAACTAGTGCTTGAGCATAGCGCGGTGGACATTAGAATTATACGTCTTATCATTATTCCTGTTCCTGGTTTTATCCATCGAACGTCTGCGTTCTAGCACGCGGGTTACCGCATACCTGAACAGTTACATATATTAAATGAAACAGGATCACTATATGCGACATTTAACTTTACAACCTATCCTCAGGAACCTACACCCTCAAGTTCCCCTAACCCGAACAAACCGATACCGCCCCTGATATCCAGGCCCTGTGACATATTGCCGCCCGCCGCCTCCCAATTCATCGATATGATCAAAATGCAGATGCCCAGCAAATATAGCCTTAATCTCCGCCCGCTTGTTTACCATCTCACAAAACTCAAGCGTGCTTGCTTGAGCCTCCATTGCAATTTGCCAGCGCTTGCGTTTAGCCGACGACATCTTACCACCCAAAACTATAGGCCGCCTCCATTTCGCAATCGTCGCGGGCAAAAGAGATTCAACACCAACCGGAATATGCATAAAAATAATACAAGGCCTGCCCGCATCAATATTCGCCGCCGTAGGTACATCAAGAAAATCTCCCGTATTCGCCACAAAATCAGGCCTGATCTTCCGAACTGTTCGCACAAAACTAGCGGTTTCTTCTGTCGGCTCGCGAAAAGTCTTGGTACGTTTTGCCATATGCTCTTTCAACTTCAGATCTCGCGCATCCCAGTGACAAAGATGACTGTCCGTAACATGCAGAAAACAAAATTCCCCATCAACTCCATCTATCCGAAGCTCAAGCTCATTCGCAGGCAATTGCCCCCAGCTGCCAGATCCCCCCGAACATTCCCCAGCTCCCAAAGCCGCCGCCGCTCCAAAACCCGAAACCCGCAAAAACTCTCGCCTGCTGTAACTGCCCATAATAACTCCTTTTCAATTTCATCAGTGGCATACTGCTGTCAATATGCATGACTATCTGCTCAAACGTAACTCTGCGCTTTTTCTTAAGAAACTTGTTTTTATCAGTATTCCATTGGTACGAAATCATGGCAAGACATTACTACATTGTGTGCGTATGGCAACAGATATTTTATGCAAACCGAACGTTGTGCTCACGGTCGGCGCGTTTAGCGACGTACCGTGCATGCTATTTATAGTTGTGTCAATTTCTTGAGTATGTGTTTGGCGAGGTGGTTTTTGACTTTTCAATGGCTAGGCACAGGCTGAGATGCTTCTGTATCTGGGTTTTGATACCAATCATGTTGTCCACCGTGGCGAATGAAAACACAGCCGAGTTTTTCAATCTTAAGGATCAAATCTCGTCGCTTCATGCGACTTTAAGCTCTGCCACTTTGCGAACACCGGGGATATGTCCGCCTGTGAGATCATCATAAAGATCCTTCAGATTTTCTTGAAGTTCCTCAAGGGTCTCGCCTTGAGTCATGTAATCGGGATAATCTTCAAGATATCCCAACCACATATCTCCATCTTGTCAATGTATATATCGAACCGTTTTCATAGTGTCAATATACACCTCTTATCATTATTTATCAATCTGTTCTTTTATGACACAACGAACGATTAAATCAGAGTTTTTCGCGGTTACGCGAAAATACTCTGCATTTTCTGGTTAGGAGGTTATTTTGCCTCCGCGTTCACATAGATTGTCTTAGGTGCTTCCCTAAAGTATTTGAACAAGGCAGGGCAGAGCCAACCTTCTGCTTTGAAGGTTTCGGAATAGTACCAGTTTCCGGATGCATCTTTTCTTCTCCAGACAAGCTTGTCTTTAAACCCAGGGAACTCCTGTGCGGAGAACGTAAGCCTGAATCCTTTTTCTGCGTTGGGGATGTCAGCAACAAGCTTGTCAATTAATTTTGGAATTCCGGCAACAAATGGTTCTTTCGTTAGACCTCGGCTGGAGTCGTCAAAGACCCATGTTCCTGCATGACGATAAGGGGCGATGACCAGCAGCGAATTGGATGTTGGCTCAACGGCTTCTTGGCGACAGCCGAGGAGACACAATGTGAGCAACAGTAAGGTGATGATTCTTTTCATATTTCTCTGCTCCTACGTTCTGAATGACCATCAAATCAAATCGTGCGATTTGGTTTGTATGTGTCGATTCACTTGTTGTGTGCCGGGCCTATTCTTCCCGCCATCGAGCCGTGTCTGGTCTTCGTGGTTGCGGATCGAAGAACCGAGAGTTCTTTCCAACTCTGTTATAGTCACCAATGTCACAACGAGCCCATTCTGCTGCCTTTAATAGCGCTTTGACCACCTCAGGATTGGCGTGAGCCACATCGGTTGTCTCGCTGATATCGGCTTCGAGATCAATGAGCATAGGTTGTTCTATTGCGATCACGTCTTTGGGGTCGATGTGATTACGCCAATTGGCAGCCCATGGTGCTTGGGCGGGTCGTTGGAGAACCAATTTCCATTTTTCTGAGCGGACGGCCTGTAGATATGTGTGCTGATAGAAGAAGTACGCCTGGGTTGGACTCTTGGCTCCCGGTTCGCCGTGCATCAGTGCCCGAATATCGTGGCCGTCGATGGTGCGGTCGGTGGGAACGGTGCCCCCAGAAAGTGCGGCAAAGGTAGGGAACAGATCCATTGAGGAGGATAGTTCACGGCAAACGGTGTTGGACGGAATCTTTCCCGGTGCGCGCATAATACAAGGAACGCGCAAGCCGCCCTCCCATGTGGAGGTTTTTGCGCCGCGCAGCGGTTTTGCGCTGCCACCGTGTTCTTTCTTTGTCCACCATGGACCGTTGTCGCTGGTAAAGATGACGTAGGTGTTGTCGTCCAACCCCAGTTCTTTGACGGCATCGAGGAGGCGGCCGGTGTTCCAATCGATCTCTTCAACCACGTCGCCGTAGAGGCCGCGTTTTGACTTTCCGAGGAACTGTTTCGATGCGGCCAGCTTGGTGTGGGGCATGGTGTGAGCCAGATAGACAAAAAACGGCTTCGCCTGCCCTGAGCCGGTTGAAGAATCGCTGTTCCGTTTGATGAATCCGATTGCTTCATCTGTGTAACGCCGGGTGAGCAACGCCATATTCGCCTTTTTCTCGATCATCTTCTCGTTGCGCAACAGGTTAACATAGCCGTCATTGCTGGTGGGGGTACCAAAGAAATAGTCGAAGCCCTGCTTAGTGGGCATCACATCCCTTTCAAACCCTTCTTGCGAATGTCCTGCCAGATCCCATTTCCCAAAACAGGCCGTGGCGTAACCGACTTCTTTTAGCATCTCAGCCATGGTTATTTCCCGGGAGTCTACCCGAGGGTGGTGCTCCACCGTGTTGCGCTTTTTGGCGATCCGCAGGGGATAACAACCGGTCATGATCGATGAGCGAGATGGCCCGCAAATCGTCTGTGCATAGAAGTCGGTAAACCGCATGCCTTCCTTCGCCATCTGGTCCAGGCGCGGGGTTTTGATCAGCGGAGAGCCGAAACAACCGACATCCTGGTAGCCCAGATCATCGACGAAGACGATGAGGAAGTTGGGTTTGTTGGGCATCTTGGACTCGGCTGCTATGACCGAGGGAAAGATGGCTCCTGCGCACAAGACACAGGCAATGCGTGCCATACTGGCTGTTATCAGACGTGCAAGTAAAGTATGCTTACAATTTATCATGTCTCCTTCTTAGACCGAACGTGATGCAATCAGGCTAAAAATACGGAGCATTTTTTAGCCTGAATTGCTTTGTTCTGTGTCTTCCTGTTCTGAGATTTCTAAAAGTCTGACATCCTCAAGATCTACATCTCGTCCAGCTGCACGCTTCGATGATATAAGATCAGTTTTTGACAGGAAAAAAAATTCTTACCCGTGATAAAAAATTATCTTGCGATGTTGCCATGCATTATGAAAATCAATACCGGGAGTAGATGTTTGGACATCTAAACGAACACGATCACGAAAAATTGTGATTTCATTGGCCAATATGTTTTCCACATTGGTAAGAGCAGCCGTACCCAAACCGGCATCCAACAACGCATCAAGCAGATGCTGTGAGTTTTCTTGCGTTGCCTCTATGAGAATATCAAGATCAAATGTTGCGCGTGGCACACCGTGCAGAATAGATGCTATGCCACCAATTACAACATACTTCACATCATGTTACTGAAATGACTTGAATACGTCCTGCAATCGGTTGAGCAATTTTGTTCTCCTGTAATAATGGATTAACTGTAAGTGCTAAATCAGTAAATGAGCAAAGCATTTCCATTCTGTCAAACATTGAAAGTGAACGAAACCAGCGTACTTTGGCTTCTGGAGTCTCTTCTTGTCGGTTGTGTGAGATTGATCCTTTAAATTTCATAACATAATAATATCAAAAACGTTTCTTTTTTCAAGCACAGAATGTTTAGGATGAGCTGCGCGATGATGACTCTCTTCGAACGAAGCGAGCCCACAAGCCGGTTTCGCGACTGCTCGATCCGCTGGTTGGACACGCTTGATCACTCTGGCACGCTAGTTGCTGTTTATATAAGGGTTTTCTTTTCGCCATTCTCATGGTTAATGTTTCACGGGGTGGAACTGTTTCCAACTCCCTTCACGTTGCCTGAGGTGTCAACGTGTCTTCAAATCCAAGTGGTGGTTTGGGTACTTCTCTCAAACTCTCCATGACTTTCATCTCATGAGTCATGGTGTCGAGATTCCATTATCATTTTTCTTCTCAACGAATAGGTGACATGTCGGCGGTACGCCGTACTGTCCACCTGAATGTCAGCACTAATTTGCTTCTATAAGATCACCTTCGATATATTGATGAATCATGCCGGCAATCAAAGTTTGATATGGGATACCTTTTTCCATTGCCTTTTTTTGTATGCCTTTCAAATCATGGTCATACAGACGAATGGTGATTCTCCGGTCCTTCCTGAAAGTGTTTTCGGCTGCACGCTTATATGCTGCCTTGCTTCCCTGTGATGGATCAACAATATTCATCAATCCATTCTCATACGCCTCAACAATTTCTTTTTCTTCCTTATCCAGTTTCATTTTGATCCCTCTGATCTAAAAGCTTTGGTGGCTTTTCTGTTTGGTATTACTGTCTTCAGCAATATGTAATCTTCCTCAATTACATGAGGAATCAAATATATATATCCATCAATATTAACAAAATATACCCGTTGACCAAGATACAGATTCTGGTTTGGATGGACAGATTCCTTCCATATATCCCCTTGCATAATATGAAACACGATTTTCTCAAATGAGATGTGCCGTTCTTTCTTAAGCCACTCATTTTTATCTGGATTCCATTCATATTTCATGAAATAATCATACATCTTTTGTACATACATGTCAATGTGGAGTTTTAATAAGGCTAACAATTGTTTCACCGACTGGTAACATCAGACTAAACCGAACCAATGAACAAAACTTTTAACACAAAATTCACTCAAAAAGCACCCGGGTTACCGGTCGGGTGCAAACGATGTTAGGCGGCACACTATCTCTTTTTTCGGTTTTATTGTGAAAGCCGGCTTCTAAAATACTGCAGAATTGGTGTTGGATCTTCAATCTCCTCTTTTTTCAAAAGCTTCATTGCTTCATTTCGTTCCATATCTCCGCGTCTTATCATTTGATGATCAACATCTGCGATCTTTAATGCACGTTGAAGGTTTCGATCAGCCTGCACAGAACGAAAATGATTATCAACTGTTATTGTCAATGGATTGAGATTGTATTTCATCTTTACTAGGTAAAGCACATATGTGCTATCTTTACCGCCACTGACTGGAACAATACAGTCATATCGGCACTTTTTATTTTTCAATTTTTCAGATATTGTCGCTTTTATGAATTCCGGTTTGCAGAGTTCTAGGGAGGCTCTGCCGACTTTACCTGCCTAACCGCCGTATACGCGATCCGTACGTACGGTGGTGTGGGGGGACCCCTCAGCAATAAGGAGGGATCTATCCCGTTGGACAAAACAAGCTCAAGACGTGAAAAATTTCGTTACACGCCCTCGCTCCAATCTTACATTTCGATTTCGGGAGTTCTGCTTATCATTCAGAAGCCAGGATACCCAAAAATCGAGTCCATGATCGATTTTGCGTCCTCAAACCTTTTCTTTGCCATGGCACTGGCTTTTGCTTCATCAAGCTTTTTCTTTGTTACTCGTGCAATATCATTTGACCAAATTGACCTGTTCATCCGCAACAATGAGATGTATGCATCGTAATGCGCGTTGCCTGCATTTATTCGATGAATATATTTAGCTTTGAAGATTTCACGTATAGTGAGATAGCTTTTCATTCTTTCGTCCCACCTCCAATCGCCCCCAATGTTATAGTCGTTAGAACCGAACTGAAGATACTTAACATATCCAGATTGCAGTTTATGTTTTACACGTTCACTGATCTGCATGGAATACTCAGCATCGTTTTGACCAGGGTTCTTCGGATTAGCTCTTATGTATGCTTTTTCAATTTGCGTCAACATATCCCAGAACTTCTTCGCTTCGTTATCCATATTGATACGTACCTTTTTTGCTTGCGATAGTGCTACTTTTTCTATTTCGGATACTATGTTAGAAGTTCCAGAACTACCATTTAATTTAACAGCCTTATTAGCTAAGTTTCCAGATTCTTTAGCAATCCCCAAAACCAAGGCGTGGAGTTTTTTCCCGGTATAACTTGTTACCGTTCCTGCCACCCCAAATAATGAAAGAGCAATCGTCAAAACAGTTTGATAATAATCTACAGGTGGGTTCTTTAGAATCAGAAATTGTGCCCGCATTTCCTTTATCAAGATATTGTTGATGGCCATTTTATGATCGCTATACCAGTCCTCTATTGCACGTCTAACAAGACTGTTTTCATATATAATAGTCATTTTTTACCCTCGTTTTCAGTTTTCAGTCTACCCAAAGAATCTTAATACCATTGATCGCAAGTTGTTTTCGTCCAACGTTGTGCTCACCGGACAGGAGTCGTGCGTAGCGTTGTTTCTGGTACGGTGGCAATTTTGTTCGCTTCCTCATTCTTATTAGACTTAACTTGTGCCTGTGGACTCACCTCACATAGCCGCATAACTAACAAAGATAAAGTTAAATTCAGGGTCAACCCAAAGCTCTCCCACTGTATTTTCTTTGTTAATATCTGTTCGAACATAAACTGATAGATTTGTAACAAGTCCCATGTGATGCAAATCTTTCCAACTTTTTCTTTCTAAAAGGTTGCATTCAACCTTACGTCCCGTCAATTCGTAAATAGGATCTGCTAGAAGTTGTCGGATTGAATTCGGAGAACTCCGGAAGAATGCAAAACACCTAGAGTCGGGGAAATCGTTACGGAAAATATGTAAATCACTTATGTTGGCTGGCGCATTACAACCAAGTGCAAACTCAAAGGACCCCATGTCTTGCGTTCTCATATTGCATTTCAGCCTTATCATTCCAGCGAGCAAAATTGCAGGAAACAGCAGAAACGTGTTCCTGAGGAATGAACGGAACGGCCATCTTGTAAAGGTTTTCACTAAAATCAATTGCAAACCAAATGTGAATGCAAAAGCGTAACCAAACAACAACAGTTTCGTCATTTCCCTCACCGATAGAAAATCCGGTGCGAGAGAGTATCCAGATCCCAGCAGTAAGACAGAGCACCGATGCGATGATCCCCGTGATGAATGCGAAGCGTTTCATTTTCCATTCTCCGTTTTTTATATATTTGAATGTGATGCTGAGGGTTTTCAGGAAACGCGTGCGTTTTCTGAAATACCCTCCAGCTTCTGGTTTTATCCATATCCACAGCATGACACCGGCGGCCAAGCAGACGTAGGCGACCATGCCGCTGAGTGCCCTGAGTCCTCTCGCTTTGGTTTCGGCAAAGACCCATGAGATTCCGATTTCGTCGTCTGTCAGGTTGAGTGACGACGGATCGACGAGGCGATCCGGGTACCGATCACGAATCAGGTCTGCTTCGGTTCCGCTGTGAAGGCCCTGCGGCGGCATGAGCAAGGGCATGAGAGCCCAGCGTCCGGCAAACAGGACACCCGCGAGGAACCCAGCCATCAGAACTATGCTGACAATGATCTTCATGTATCTCTCAGCGAACGTAATAATCAGGCTTCGTCTGGCGCGACAGCGGCAGGCGATAGCTCTGGATTCTGTTGTTGTGCTGTCTTTCTTTCCCCGAACGGTCTTGAATCACCGATGCCGTAGGCATTCGCGTGTATTCTCTTGTTCGCCCTTATGGCAGTCGATCTTGATACAAAATAGAACTCATATCATGGCTAGTATCGGCTAATATCACAGTTGGGCAGTGCTTGCTGGACCGCCGCTGGCAACCTCCCCATGGGAAGGATCGCTATTTGAGGAACCGGTCTGCGAAGTCCATGTAGCACCGCCAGTCGTATTCGTTGACCGAGTGCCCGCCGGTGCGGATGTGGTACCCGATCCGACCTTTGTTGATCGGCTTGTTGAGTGACGGCATCGAGTCCGATTCCAATCCTTTCTTACCAAGGAGTTGATAGGCTGGTGTTGCGTGTTTGCACGACAGAAACTCGCCGCGAGGATCTGCCCAAAGGTCGGTATCAGCACTACTGACATAGACGGGTCGTGGCGCCATCAGAGCAACGAACATGTGCTGGTCGAAGGGGAGTTCGTCTTCCTTGTTGCTGTACTTCTTGAAGTTGTCACAGGTCCAGTAACTGAACCGGCTGTTTAGCCTGCTGATGGACTCTCCGTAACGCCGACGACTCAATGCGGCGCCGCCACAACCTGAGCACGTTGAGATTGCCAAGGCAAATCGCTCATCTCGTGCTCCAGTCCAAAGCGCGGTCTTTCCCAGCCGCGACAGGCCTTCTACTGCGATGCGCTTGTGGTCGATGTCGTTGTCTGTTTCGAAGTAATCCATCGCGCGGCTGGCACCCCATGCCCAGGCTGTGATTGCTGCCCAGGCGTCCGCAGGACGTTTGCCGGGTTTGTCGAAAGCTGGATAGACGCCTCCTTTGAAGCCCTCCCGTCGGTCAGGCGCCACGTCGCCATAGCAGAACGCTGCGAATCCGTAACCTCGTTCCAGGATCTTCTCGATTGGATAGCGGTTGGCGCGTATACCTCGCCCGGGCTTCTTTGGGGATGCTTTCCCCCTGGTTCGTTCATCGGCGTGGTTGATGCGGATCGCTGGATCCTTATGTAGCTTGTGGTTCCCATGGAATTCCACGGTCAGGAAAGTCGGTACAGGGAGCTTCACGTTGTTCGGCAGGTAGACCAGTAGATCCAACCCAGGCCCATCTTTCTTCCCCGTGAAATTGATCCGGATCTGCTTCCTTGTGGCCCGGCCCCCGAGCACCTTGGCGTCTTCATCGAAGACTTTGAAGGACAGACCTTCCGGTCGCTCAACTGGAGCACGACCGTACATCTCCTTCTTGAAGAGCTCGAGGATCTCTGGACGACGTTTAATCGTCCAGATCTCTGGGCTGGAAACCTTGGTGCCGTCGAGCGTTTTCAATAGGTCAGGAAGTGCGTAGGGCGGGATCTTCGACTCATCAAACATCGCTCCCTTCCTTCTCGCGGAACTCTTCTTTACGAGCTCTGGCGAGGCCAGCCAGCCCGCAGGTTCGTTCCCGAAAGAGTTTACTCCGGCGAGGAGTAAGGCAATTAGTGTGATCGGTTTGCGCATCCACTGCTCTTGCATAGAAATAATCGTGAAGAATCTCGTCTGCGTTCCTTTACTTGGGGTCCGATCCCAATGTTTGGTCTGGCGACTCTGGACCTCGTCCTTCTTTCCAAATAGTTTTTTAAATATGTTCATATCCTATTCTCTCCAAGGCTGAATGTTTCTGGATGACAGTTCTTTCAAAGCAAGCGAAGCGCGGCTTTGAAAAATACTTGTCCATTCATTGGTTGGCATCTTTTATGTTTCGTATCAGCTGCTTGACTCATCTAGTCAATCCAGGGTGTTCCTTTGATTTCAGTCGCTCAAAAATTAACTTATCCGTGACGATCTTCTCAATCATTCCCATTGCCCGAACTTTGCTCTCTGAAGCAGCAGGCAGTTGCCGCATAAAGATGTGGATTGAAATAACTGCGCGATCAACACAGCGAGCCAGATATAGTTCCCGCTTGGATTTCTCATTCCTGCGTTTGTTTTGCTCAATGGCCGTCTTGTACTGTTCTCGGGCGGCAGGATCCTTTATGGCCTCAGGGTCCATGCCAGCCATGAAGAGTCCATTGGTCGCAAGAGGCGGCATGACGTTCATGAAGACAGCGTTTTCTGGTGCATCGGGATCATAGGTCAGATCTCTTGCACCTTGGACTATCATCATGGTCTCTAATTGAAGTTTCAGGCAGCGTACGTCTAGTGCTCCCAACTCCTTGCCGCTATGGCGTGCGTTCAATGATGATGAGGCCTTTCGTGCATCAAGCAGTAGACGGTAGTCGTTCGTCCGTGAGAACGCCGACAGTTTGGCTTCAACAATGGCTTCCGCATTGGTCATGTTATGTAGCGATTCGTTAGGCTCGGAAGCGTCACAAATCCGTACCAACACGAAAAGCAGGACTAAATGTACAACCGTTCTCATCTTTGCTCTCCTCTTGCCAACGTCAAAGTCACACTTTCTGTGACGCGACAGCGGCACGGAACATTGTAGGCTTTGTTGGCGATGTTTTGGTCAGGTAGCTGTGGAAACTTTATCGGCTCAGAAAACTTTGGAATCTCGATTTCGATTGGTTTCGAGACCACCCGTCCGGTCCAGATATTATCGAAAGATGGATCCTTGGATACCTCCCAATGGTATCGTGCATAGACCTTGAATTTGTCTGAAGTATTTTTTAGCGATATTGTAAACTCAATGGTACTTTTTCCGTTTGCTACAGGTAAGGCTGTGACACTGATTTCAACATCATCCGAACTGCTGTTGAGGTGATACTCGCGGATAAACTGGTTACGTTTGATCGGGTCCATGCCCCAGTGAGAAGTCAAGCGAATGCTGTAATCCATGTTATAATGCGGAAACCTAAGCCATTTCTTGAGTATAGTCTTTGCCTCTGGTGTGTCCATAAGAAAGAGAGCTTGCGCGGCTGCGCATGGATGAATGCTGCTTCCTCCTTTACGCAGCATTTCTTCGAGTGGTACAACTGCACTTGGGCTGGACAAATCCTCCACCTTTAAAATTTTCTTCAGAAAGTTGGGGTGGTCATCGGCGCACGCAATACTCGCACAAATTATGAGTGCAAAGGCTGTTGATATGATTTTCATTTATTTTTTTACCTGTTTAACGAATAGGTCACAGGACCAGAGGGGAAATAAGCGAAGCGCCCCAATGGGTGCGGTGCACCTGCCTTGTTCTCTTTTACCCATGTGTATAAGTTACCAAACTGCGTCTAAGCAGTCTATTGTATATTTCAGAACGTTTGTCTTGAGAGTTTTGGCGCCCTAGCGACAAATACTTCTCCAAGGTTTTGTTGGCATTTTCAATTCATTCCTGGTTCACCGAGATTTTGTCATCCTGGAGAATATCGAGCGTTGTCCATCCCAAAACGAAGTCAAGAAACTCGGCAAGGCTGATTCCTGCACGAAGACCGCAGTAAACACATCGGTATACCACGAGGCATGCCCAGTGATGGGTGAACGGGTGCCAGTCTCTCAGGTGGAGTAGCTTGCGTACGCTGGTTGTTAAAATCTGTTTTATCTTCTGTTATTCACGGAGCGGCAATTTCATTGCCTCAATCAGAGTTGCAGAATCGCGTCGCCAAGTGCTGTATAGAGCCAGGCAACGACCAAGTAAACGATGACAATGGCAGGTATTGAAGCGACCGCCAACTTCAGCATGAATAGCAAGAGATCCTTGAAGGAGATCTGTATGCCTACGATTTCCGTTTGTATCTTGTTCATTAGTCTTTCCTTTTCACAATCAGAAAATTTCAATTCTTGCGTTGACATACCGAAGCCTATCTGGTAAACATATAACAATGTATTAAATTTATTACAAAATGCACAGTCGGCAGGAACACTCAAACTCGAAGGCCCGCCAGGCTGAAATAGGATTGTAACAACAACAAAGGAGAGATATGAAAAGAACACTGGCAACACTCGTGGTATCGGCACTGCTCGTTGGGCAGGCGCAGGCGGATTTGATCTTCGGCGGCGATTTTGGACTGTACGTGACGGGAACGGCCTATACGGTCACAGCGGAGTTGTCCCATCCCGGCGGCTTGAACAGCTACGCGAAAGGCGTTGGGGATGGTACACGAGTTCTTGGTACCCCCGGCGAGGCGTATGGCGCCGATGGCAGCACCAATAAATTCGTCGATCTCCCCGGATGGACCATTATTCATGGAGGAGAACCTGATACCGGGCGCAACGGTGTGGGCGATTCCAGCGGAATGAATATCTTTGCGGCTTGGGGTGGCAAGCAACGGGTCGAGACATCCGCCGCGGTGGGCACAGTTGCAGCCGGCAGTATCTACACGATTACGGCCCAGATTGACGGCGTCAGCGGTGGCCCCATGGATGGCCCCCTGGCGTTTCACCTGATGGCAAACGGCGTCGAGTTGACCGCAACCGCACCAATTCCCTCATTTACTGCCACCCCCGGTACTTTCCAAACGTTCTCCAGGACCTATGACCTCAGCACTCTGCCTGACGGCGTGAGTGCTGGTGATGATCTGACGATCATCCTAGGTGTGGAAGATACCAACCTCCTCGGCAACCGGATGATCTGGGACGACGTATCGCTGACCGTAGTCCCCCCCCAACCCCGCCACGCTGATCTTACTGAAGTAGTCCGAACGCCGCTGATCCCCGGCCCGGTTACTGGATGGGCTTTTGTTAGACCATCCAGAGGGGTCGAGGGGTCTCGGGAGAGATACTGAGGCCACCCCACTCACCCCATTTCATTGGCATAGAGCTGCTTGCGGCAGTGATTTGACTCCACCACGTACCGCTAAAGAAGGTCTGTCGTCACCATTTGATTCATCCCTATCTCCTGTCGTCGCCATCAAGCGGGGTCACGTCGGCATCTACTGACCGGGGGTAGGTGGTGCGCTCTCCCAGTTGGAGAAGTCGTTTCCGTAGCCGTCTGACTCCTCGCGGGTCAGAGAAGTGCCGCCGCCATCCGGTTCAGCCGGCCAGGGATCCACGCCGACCGGATGCGAACCGTCGCTGTAGTTAATGCGGTCAATTCTGATTTCGGGGATTACCAGAGTGACCGGGTCCGGTGCGCCGAGCTGTGTCAGTGTGATCTTCTCCCCGCTGTTCGCGAGCGCGCCGTCGTAGGGTCCGTAGATCGCTATGCTGCCGGGGATACTGTAGGTTGAACGGAACAGTGCCGGGTCGCCGCGTGTGACCAGGATGGTCTCGTGGGCGGACATCGTTTGACCCGTAGGAAAGGCGTAGCCGATACCCTTGATCTGCCATGTGTTCGCCGGGTAGTCCGGATCGTAAAGGTCAATCGGGCTGGAGGTAATATTTGTCAGTTCAATGTATTCGGCAGTGTCGTCTGGATCGGCCGGATTATACATGATCTCACTTATCACGACCGGGCCGATGATCGGATCATTATTATTGGCAGATCCCTTGGTAACCGTCTGCAGCCGGACAAAG